>Ga0268262_10001984_pt1 | contig 24203 bp, 26 predicted proteins | sample TergutNc150P3_FD_190354 | JGI IMG/M metagenome (GOLD analysis project Ga0268262, IMG submission 190354) | Nasutitermes corniger P3 segment gut microbial community from laboratory colony in Florida, USA - Nc150 P3 (SPAdes) (version 2) | ecosystem: Host-associated > Arthropoda: Insects >...
TCTTATATAATGAATTGTCCAAGTACTCAGCAGCAAGTAACAGTAAGTAAAGAAATGGTATGTGCTAATGAATAAAGCATAACAAAAAACCTCCCCCAGCGGGGAGGTTTTTTGTTTGCTATAGAAAATTAGGGAATTTTATCGTAATATAGTAAAAAAATGAAAGTCATAGAAAGGAAGTCCACCCACGAGTCGCTCATTTGCGGTGGGGATTAGTCCGTTCCTTTTGAATTTTCTCTCTTTGCCATAAATATTCCCTTGATGTTAAGATATAGTAACAATTTACTATATTTAAAGGACTATGGCAAGAAAAGAAATATGTTCAAAAGAGATTGCGGCAGTTGGCCCGTATTCTCTTGGCGTGAATGTTGATGGGCTGGTGTTTTTTTCGGGGCAGCTCCCGATTGACCCAAAAACAGGGAAACTGGTTGATGGAGATGTTAAAGCGCAAACTGAACAGGTATTCAGCAATATATTCAATTTGCTGGAAAGCGCAGGATTAACTCCCGATAATGTTCAAAAGGTAAATGTCTTTCTCACCGATATGAACGACTTTCAGGCGATGAATGAAGTGTATAAAAATAAATTCAATAAGCCCTATCCGGCGCGTAGCACTCTTGGCGTGGCAGCTTTGCCTTTGGGTTCAAAAGTTGAAATAGAAATAATTGCAAAATGATTTTTGCGGTAATATATTTTGTTATGTCCTTCATCGTGCTTTTTCTAGGCACGTTTCAAATTGTTGGAAAAAAACATCGTAGCGAATTGAACTGGTATTTTTTTGCTATATGTACAATAATTGCCATTACCACTCTTAACAACAGCTTTATGTTTTATACAGCCTTTACAGAGGGCGTAGCTTTAGGGGAATCTAGTTATACATTTACCAAATTAAACATGGTTCTCTCAATAATAAAAATTATGATAGTTCCGTTTCTTTTTTCGTTTATACTTACTCTTTCAAAAATAAAATCCAAAAGAATTAGAACATTGCAGTATATTATACTTTCTGTTAATGCTCTGGTCGTTTCTGCGATATTTATAATTGTTGCAGCATCCATTGATGCAGTTAGCATTTTATCTTCCTATTTGTTTAATACATCGGTTCTTTGTATGGTGCTTTTTTCTCTGGGTTGTTTAGTTTTCCTTCAGTATAAATGGATAAAAAACGCATCTCTAAAACGCGACCGTTCACAGGCAAAAACAATATTAATAGGTTCCTTAATAGCACTTGTTTCTCTTTCTTGTGATTTGGCTGCTTCCCATTCACATTATTTATATAATTGGATAGAACTTATCCCTTTTACGTGGTTGTTGATTCTTGTCTTTATTCTTAACAATTATGCCAATCAGTATAATAGTTTTAGTTTTAATATATCGAACCTTGCCAAATATGTCTACACTGCGGTTAAACTGCCGGTGCTTATTCTAGACGATACAGGTAATATTATGCTCTGCAACACAGCTTCGGAAAGTTTTTTCAAGAAAAATACAGAACAACTCACTAAGCTAAAATTAATTGACCTATTTGATTTTACGGATAATAGCAATGCTATTTGCCGTGTTGAGGGGCAAAAATGCCAAGTTTCATTAAATCATATTTATGATAAATTTGACGAAATGATATGCACAGTTGTGATAGTAACCGACATAACGGAAAAAGAAGATTTAATACGGCAGCTCAATGAATCTCATGCCCAAATTGAGCGTTTCAATAAGGAACTGCAATCTGAGGTTGATAGGCAAACTGAAAGCATTCGCAATCTTCAAAAGGCTATTGTGTTTTCTATGAGCGATTTGATAGAAAAAAAGGATGGCTACACAGGCGAACACACCAGGCGAGTGAGCGAATATGTTGCTATTTTGCTGCGTGAATTGGTAAAGCACGGCTATAAACTCACTGAATCGGAAATTCAAAGAATAGCAGAATCTTCCTTGCTGCACGATATGGGAAAAATTGCAATACCAGACAACATTCTTCTTAAAAGCGGAAAATTGACCGATGAAGAATTTGAAGCTATGAAAAGCCATAGCACAACAGGTGCGGATTCTCTGCAAAGGTCAATGCAATTTGCGAAGGATAACGACTTTTTGAAAAGTGCCTTTATAATGGCTAAACATCACCACGAAAGATGGAATGGCAGCGGCTACCCTGACGGCAAAAAAGAAAATGAAATACCTCTTCTTGCACGTATAATAGCCATTGCCGATGTTTACGACGCATTGCGTTCAAAACGTTCGTATAAAGTGCCTTTCAGCCGTGAAAAAGCAAAATCAATCATATTGGAAGAAAAAGGGCGGCAATTTGACCCTGAACTAGTTGAGATTTTTTTAGCAGTGGAACCGGAGTTTGATGAGTTTTGCAAGTCTATCTAAATAGTCTCCAATTCCTCATTCACCTTCTCCCATTCCCCATACAAATCCAAAACCTGCCCTTTTGCAAGTTCCATCTCTTTGGAAATTTCCGCGATTTTCAATCCATCTCCATTTTCGGCAGCCATAATTATATTTTTCTCGCACTCGGCTATAAAATTTTCTCTTTGCTGAATATCGTTTTCCAACTGCTTTATTTTTTGCTCCAAGGGGCGAACAGCGCGGGATTTTTGGAGGATTTGCTCGGCGCGTTCTCTTTTGTCCCTTTTGTCTGAACCCCGATTTTCCCGATTCGAGGATTCTCCCGATTTTTCCGGCTTTTCTGCGGTCCAGCCTACTCGCTCCAAGAAGTCTTGATAGGTGCCGTCAAAGAATTTGGCTTTGCCGCCGTCAAAGATTATTAGGCGTTTTGCGAAGGCGTGGAGAATTTCTTCGTCGTGGCTCACTAAAACCGCAGCGCCTTTGAATTCATCAAGGGCTTCTATTAGGCTATCAACGGAATCCATGTCTAAGTGGTTTGTGGGTTCATCTAGCAAGAGCAGGTTGCAGGGCTTGCCGAGAATTTTCGCTAACAAAACGCGGCTGCGCTCACCGCCGGAGAGTACCTGTACTTTTTTCAGGGCATTATCGCCCTCAAACATCATAACGCCTGCGAGCGAGCGGGCTTTGCCTCTTGCTTTGTCTTCTAGCGAAGATTGAATTTCCTCCTCTACAGTTTTGCCCAAATCCAGGCGATTCACATTTGTTTGCCCAAAATAATTCATAAGTGTGCTGTTGTGAATGTCAACGCTGCCGGAGTTTGGCTTGAGTTCGCCTGCAATTAAATTCAGAAGCGTGGTTTTGCCCTTTCCGTTTGGGCCAACAATGGCAAGGCGGTCCCCTTTGTACAATTCAAAATTCAAATCTTCAATCAAAGGCAGGTCTTTTGCGAACCCAAAACTCAAATGCCGCACGGTTAGCATTTTCTTTGCAGGGAAATCCGTTTCTGTAAATTCAAAATCGAGCGTTTTTATTTTTTCCAAATTCGTAAGCGGCTCGTGCCGCTCCAAAGCCTTTACCTTGCTTTGCACCGCCTTGGCTTTGGAAGCTTTGTATCTGAATCGCTCAATAAACTTTTGCAAATGCTCGCGTTTTGCGGCATCGTTTTCCATTGTTCTTAAATACACTTCTTCGTCTGCCAAAATAGCATCTTGAAGTTTTGCCACGCTGCCTTGCATTTTTCGCATTTTTTGCCGGTGAATGCCAAGGGTATGAGTGCAAACGCTATCCATAAAACGGCGGTCGTGGGTTATGAGCATCAACTCGCCTTGCCAGTTTCTCAAAAATTTTTGCAGCCATCGCACGGAAACTATATCTAAATAATTTGTGGGTTCGTCTAGCAAAAGCATATTTGGCTCGGCCGCCAAAGCCTTTGCCAAGTTGAGGCGAATTTGAAAACCGCCCGAAAGCATTGCCGGAGATTTTTTTTCAACGGTTTCTTTGTCAAAACCAAGCCCGCTTAAAATGGATTCCACTTTATAGCTTTCAATCCAGCCGTCTTCATTTGGCTTTAATGCGGAGCAGGCTTCTTCAAAAACCGTTGCGTGTGTGAAGTGCAAATGCTGCGATAAATATCCCATTGAATAATTTTTTGGGATGCTTATGTTGCCGCCATCATAACTTTCTTCGCCTAAAATAATTTTAAAAAGCGTAGACTTTCCACTGCCATTCCTGCCAACCACGCCAATGCGCTCCTGCCTGCCAACCTGAAAACCCGCTTCGCAGAACAGCTCTTGCAAGCCAAAGATTTTTTTAAGATTATTGATTTGGATCATTGTACTAAAAACTCATTGAAAAACCAATCCCGGCCAAAATCAGCGAGAAGCCAATTAAACTTGCGCCAAAAATAGTTTTTGTATCTCCGTCTTTAACAGCTTCGTGGTTTTCATCTACTTTTGCCTTGAAATTTTCCCCGCCAATGGCAGGGTACGATAATTCAGTTTTTATGTCGCGGGCTTTTTGGTAATTGTCTTGTGCGAGAATGCAGAGCAGGGTACCTGCGACAAGAGGCCCTATGCTGCCGCCCAAAAGCCCCAAGCCTATTTTTCTCTTTGTTTGGCTTTTTATAAAAAGATTTTGCTCCTCTATTTGCCGAATATCTGTTATGGGATTTAACTGCACAATTTGAACTTGCTTTTCCATAGCATCAACATTAACGCTTATCAAGGTATCTTTATAGCCCTGGCGAAAAAGACGGACTTGCGTTGTTCCGGGCAAACTGCGAAATCTATAGGGTGTTTTTCCTAGGGTTTTTGAATTTATGTCCAGAAAGTCACCTGAATATACCTGAGCATTTTCTGGCAATGTGCGAATTTCCGTGTATGAGTATGTGCGCCTCAGTTCCAAAAATACTTTTGAAGTGTCTTCTCCTAATTTCACATTTGTTTTTGTTGCCCATATATTATCTCCAGATTGCCAATATGCCGCAATTTGCGCTACGGAACCGCTAGCCAAAAATTCGCAGGGCGAAGAACACGTGGCAGCTCCGTTTAGCATAACTACGGCATTTTCTGGATATGTCTCAACCTTGATATATGTTTTTTTTTCTTTGGAAGTTTCAACATCCGTGCTTTTTCCGGTTATCCCAGATAATAGTTTTGGCAGAACCCCGCTCCTAATAGCATCGTCCCAAGCCAGTGGCGCCACGCCTTGTATATCGCTTTGAGGGCTTGAATTGCTTGCAAGCCAGTCTATGCGAAACCTAACGCTTATGGAGTCTTTGCCTTCCGCGCGCAAACGCCCTCTGAACAATCCTTGCGCTCCAGCAGCTCTTGCAGCAGATATTGCGCATTCTATGTTTTCGCACTGCGTAAAATAATTATGTTCAATTTTCAAAGGTTCAAAAGCGGCTTCTTTAAAAATTTGCTTAATGGAATTTTCCCAAAGCGCTGAAATATTGCTGTCTATATCGGATTCAATGGGAAACATCAAAAGAGGAGCCGCATTAGAAAGACCAATTGACATAATTATGCTCAGAATTAGTTTTTTATACATAGGCTTCTAATCTCCGAATTCGCGGTTTCTTGTTCGGTAAATGCTTTAATTCCCCAATAATAAGTATCTTCGGTCGGCGGCATCCATAAACTATCTATCTGCGTCCAGACTTCTTTGTCTGTGGAAATATAAATTTCAACTTGCGGATTTTCTTCCCATATATCTATGCCGCTTATTTTGTATTGAAATTTAACAGTATCGCTTTTTGCCGCTTCGTACTCTTCTATTGGGGAAAGCAGAGTTATTTTAAGCGGTTCATTTACGCGAACAACACCGCTTTTGCTCAAAGTATCGCCAAAGAAGTCTATCAAAACAAATTTTAAAAAATGCTCTCCGTAAGATACTTTTTTTTGCGCATCAAGGTTATAAAAACTTTCTCCGTCTATTATCCAATAATAATAGTAGTATTCTGCATCATATATTGGCGATATATATGCGTGAGCGTCTATGTATAACCCATTTTGATATTTAAGTCCATAAAAAATATCCAATTCAAGTTCTGGTCCGTTGTCAGCGAATATATAGCCATCGGAGCAGGAGATTAAAAATAATGCTGCTATTGCCGGAAAAAAAAGAAAATTTTTCATCATAGCTCAGTCTCTGTGGGGTCTTCCTCAGCCTTGAATATAGAATCCAATTCTGCTTTGAATCCATAGCTGTTCTCGGCGCTCAGGTGAACTTCCCAGTAATCGCTTGGCAGTGAATAGCCAAGTTGCAGTGAATCTTCTTTCAAAAACAGAGTATCTGGTTTATTCCCTGTTTTGAGTATAAATCTGTAAGTTAGTTCAGCCAAAGCATCCGAATTTTGGCAATTCCATTTAAAAATAGGCGAACCTTGAAAAAAATCCAAACTGAGGTTGCTGCAAACTGGCTTGCTTGAAACTCTCATAGATATGTTTGCAGATAAAGTGTCGCCAAAATTATCCAATACATATAATTTTACTAGATAAAAACCTATGGAATCAAAATGATATTTGAGTTTAGACTGTAAGCATGGGTATGGTTTGGGTTCAATAAACCAGTAGCAACTCTTGATACTGGCATCAGGTGGATTTATTTTCGCATAAAAAAGTACGGTATCGCCTTTTAAAAGCGTGTCGGAGTAGGGAAGGGAATAATCTGTTAAAACCACAGATGGTTTATTTTGAACATCAATGGATATGTGTTCAATAGACAGCGGTTTCGTTTCGCTGTGCAGCAAATCATCGGAACAAGCTATTAAAAGCAAAAAAATGAATGGCAAAAAAGGCATTATGTGAAATGTAGAAAAATCCCTGCCTGCCTTTATTTCGCTATCGCCAACGCCCCTCTGATAAAAGTTCAAATATGGAAAACATAAACGCTGTGTTAATAAATGACGGTATTCCGCAAAAAGAACGACTAATAATAAAAAACTTCTGAGATAGAATTTTACTATATTACCACTTCCGTATGCCTACACCCTCGGAAAGAATCAAAGAACTCACCCTAAAGCTCAGTGAAGCGAACCGCCTTTACTACGAGGGCAAAACAACTCTCTTTTCAGATATTGAATTTGATGCTACCTTAAAAGAATTGGAGGCTCTTGAAAAAGAATACCCTGAATTAAGGCAAACAGATTCTCCCACTCAAACGGTTGGCAAAGAGACCTCCGGCGATTTTATGCGCATTGCCCATAAAACCCCAATGCTCTCCATTGCAAACACATACAGCGAAGCCGAAGTTTTAGACTGGGAACGCCAACTCAGCAACTTGATAAGCGATAAAATTGAATATGCTTGCGAAATAAAAATAGACGGCGTTAGCATGTCTCTTTTGTACAAGGATGGAAAACTAGTACGCGGACTTACAAGAGGCGATGGCGAAGCCGGAGACGATGTGACCTCAAACATAAAAACCATAAAAGACATTCCGCATATTTTGAAAAATGCCCCCAGCGGCGAACTTGAAGTTAGAGGCGAAGTATATATGGAACACTCCGCATTTGAAAAATTAAATGAAGAAATGGTTTCGCTGGGCAAAACTCCTTATGCAAACCCAAGAAACACAGCAGCAGGCAGCTTAAAACTAAAAGACCCAAAAGAAACCGAAAAAAGAGAACTCAGGTTTTTCGCGTACCAAATTCCAAGTAATTCAAACTCTAGGCTCCACAGCCAAAATTTAAGTTTGCTAAAAAAACTAGGTTTCAAAGTTTTTGAACATTTCGTAAAAGATTCGGTGCAGGGAATTTTTGAAGCTAGGGATTATTTTGACAATTTGAGAAAAACACTGCCCTTTGATATAGACGGAATGGTTGTTAAAGTGAATAGCATTTTCCAGCAGCAAGAGGCAGGCAGAAATACAAAAGCTCCTCGCTGGGCAATAGCGTATAAATTCAAGGCGGAGCGGGTTTATTCGGAGCTTTTGAGCATTGATGTCCAAGTTGGGCGCACAGGCAAAATCACCCCCGTTGCAAATCTCAAACCCGTTCAACTCGGTGGTACCACGGTAAAAAGAGCAACCCTTCACAACTTTGACGAGATAAAAAGGCTGGATTTGCGAATAGGCGATATTGCAGGCATTGAAAAGGGGGGGGAGATTATCCCGAAAATAGTGGAAGTTCAAACCGAGAAAAGAGCCGAAAATGCAGAACCTGTGAAAGAACCGGAATTTTGCCCTGTTTGCGGGGAAAAATTGCAAAAGGAAGATGTGGATTTGCGCTGCGAAAATTTGCAGTGCAAAGCGCAACTGCTGGGATTTATGGAATACTTTGTTTCCCGCAAGGTTATGGAAATTGAAAATCTTGGCGAAGCTTTATTAGAGGTACTTTTGAACAAGGGCATTATAAAAGAAGTTTGGGATATTTACTATTTGAAAAAAGAGCAACTGGCAGCTTTAGACAAAATGGGCGAGCGCAGTGCGCAAATTGTTCTGGAAGGCATAGAAAAAAGCAAAAGCAATAGCTTGGAAAGATTGCTTGCGGGGTTTGGCATTCGCCACCTTGGGGTGAATGGGGCAAAAATTCTGGCAAAGCATTTTAAAAATCTAGATGGGGTGGCAAAAGCGGAAAAAAAGGAGTTAGAGAATATAAATGGAATAGGAGAAATAATTGCAGAGAGCGTTTGCAATTTTTTCCATTCAAATTTGGGTGAAGAATGGGTGAAGAAAATAAAGGAAATAGGCATAAACACGGAATATAAAGGCATGAGCGGAACTCTTTTTGCCGGACAAACTGTGGTTTTAACGGGAACTCTCCCAACTTTGGACAGAGAAGAGGCAAAAGCCATTTTAGAGGCAAATGGCGCAAAAGTAACCAGTTCTGTTAGCAAAAAAACATCTTGGGTTTTGGCGGGGGAAAATGCGGGGAGCAAGTTGGAAACGGCAAGGGAATTAGGCATTCCCGTTTATGGAGAGGAATGGTTTAGGGCACGGTTTTTCTAAATTGTGCCTAAGAAATGTCAAACCTACCGATAGTATGCATAGTTGGCCGCCCTAATGTGGGCAAATCCAGCTTATTTAATCGCATTTTGGGGCGCAGAGCCGCCGTTGTAAGCGATAGGGAGGGCGTTACCAGAGACCGTCATTACCAAGAAGCACAGTTTCAGGGTACAAATTTCACGCTTGTGGACACGGGCGGCTTTATGACGGATTTTCAAATAGATGTTTTGGCAGAGTCCGTTAGGGAACAGATTTTCACAGCGGTGAAAGAAGCAGATTTAATTCTCTTTATGGTGGATGTGAGAGTTGGAATCACAACATTAGACCAGCAGTTTGCAAAACTCATTTTAAAAACAGAAAAGCCTGTTATTTTGGTTGCGAACAAAAGCGAAGATGCAATAGAGCGTGCAGAAGGCTGGGCGTTTTTGCAACTGGGAATGGGTGCGCCGAGAACCATAAGCGCATTGACAGGTTATGCGGTTTTAAGTTTGTTGGAAGAAGTTATATTGCTGCTTCCAAAAAAAGAAAAAACAAAAAAGGAACTAAAGCCAATTTCATTTGCGATTTTAGGCAGACCAAATGTTGGCAAAAGCACCTTGCTCAACAAGCTGCTGGGCGAAGAACGGGTTGTAGTTTCAGAAATCCCCGGCACAACAAGAGATTCAATAGATTGTGAATTTAAATACAATGGAATTAGTTTCAAAGTCACAGATACCGCAGGGCTTCGGAAAAAAGCACGTGTCGCAAAGCAAAAAGACGAGGTGGAAATTTTCAGCAATATGCGAACAATGGAGAGCATTCGCCGTTCCGATGTTGTTGTGCTGTTGCTGGATGTAACCAGAGGTTTTGAAATTCAGGATTTGCGAATAATAACGGAAATAAGAAAAGCTGGCAAAGGGCTTATTTTAGCCATAAACAAATGGGATATTTTAGAAAACAAAGATTCCAAAAGTTTTGATTTGATTGTAAAAGACATTAGGGAAAAAGACCCGCTTTTTGAGTGGGTTCCGGTTATATCCATAAGTGCGTTGGAAGGTTTGCGGGTGTTTAGGCTTTTGCAAGAAATTCAAAGGGTTCACGCAAATTGCAAACGAGTTATAGGGAGGGAAAGAGTTGCAGAAACTTTCAAAACCGCCATTGAAAAAAATCCGCATCATTCAAGAAGCGGACATTCCGTTCAGTTGAAAAGGGCCTGCCAAATTTTAACAGACCCTCCCGTGATTACAATAGAAACACCTTATCCCGATTTGGTTGACGAAGCCTATAAAAGATATTTGCTAAAAACCTTTTTTGAAGAATTTGGACTAGCCGGAGCCCCGCTCAAACTCAACTTTGACCGCAGCTTGCATTTGCGTACAGATGAAGATTTGGAAAAATTTGGAGAGCGTAGTTTAAAAAATGATATTTCGCCCCGAAGCTAAAAGAGGCGTTTTGCCTTTCAATTTAACCCAATACGGTTCAAGCGTTTTGGGCGCACCTTTGCTTTACGCTCCTTGCAAAGATAAATGCAGCACTCTGGCAATAGCCGGAATTCACGGCGAGGAAGCCGAAACGACATTTCTTTTGAGCAGAGCGCTAAGGCATTGCACAGAACCCTTGCAAAACACAGCTTTTATTCTGTGTGCAAATCCAGACGGAGTTTCCCTAGGAACTCGCGGCAACGCAAATGGCGTGGATTTGAACCGCAATTTTCCCACAGCAAACTGGAGCGCAGAAACCACCCTTAGCAAAGCCACTTTGGAAAGCGAAAGGATAACAGAACTTTCTTCCGGCAAAAATCCGGGCAGCGAAGCAGAGACCAAATCCTTAATTGAAATAATCCAAAAACTGAAACCTGACGAAATCCTCTCCATTCACAGCCCCCTCTCCTGCGTTGAAGCTCCAGAGCGAAGCCCCTTAGCGGACTTTTTGGCAAATTTGAGCGAAACCGAATACAAAACGGATATAGGCTACCCAACACCCGGCAGCCTTGGAACTTGGTGCAAGGAAAACTCGGTGCATTGCATCACTTGGGAACTGCCTCGCCTTGCGCCGGAGATTTTGTCGCAGAGGTTTGCGGAAAAATTGGCGGGGTATTTGGGGGATTAATTTTTTCTATATTAACCCCAGCAGGGGCAATAAACCTCGCCAATGAGTAAATCCTATTACTATATTACCTCCATATCGGAGGTTTAAATGATAAATTTAAAAGGCAAAAATGCAATAGTCACGGGGGCAACCCGCGGCATTGGTTTGGAAATTTCAAAAGTTTTGGCAGAAAACGGCGCAAACATCGCAATACTGGATATTCAGCTCGGCGATGGTTCCTCCATAAAAGAGGTAGAGGCACTTGGAGCCACGTGCAGAGGCTATGCTTGCGATGTATCTAGCCCAGAGGCAGTGGAAGAAACATTCAAGCAAATACTATCGGATTTTGGCAAAGTTGATATTTTAGTCAATAATGCTGGCATAACTCGCGATAACCTTATAATTCGCATGAAACAAGAAGATTTTGATGCGGTGCTAAACGTTAATTTACGTTCCGCATTTATTTGCACCAAGGCTATAAGCTCGCATTTAATGCGCAACCGCTCTGGCCGCATAATAAATATGGCTTCCATAAACGGCATTCGCTGCCAAGCTGGGCAATCCAACTATGCAGCCTCCAAAGCTGGCATAATAGGTCTCACAAAATCAAATGCAATGGAGTTTGCCGCCCGTGGCGTAACAGTTAATGCCATAGCCCCAGGCTTTATCAAAACCGCCATGACAGATAAGCTCGCGCCAGAGGTAATAGCCAAATACAAAGAGGCAATACCTCTAAAAGATTTAGGCAACCCTAGAGACGTGGCTAACGCTGTGGCTTTTTTAGCTTCGGATGAAGCAGCTTACATAACCGGGCAGGTACTAGGCGTTGATGGTGGCTTGGGCGCTTAATTTTTCTATATTTATTAGGAACATGTCCATATTTAGGAGAAAACAATGGCAGACGAAGAAATTGTCAGCAGAGTGAAAAAAGTTATTCTTGACAAATTGGAAGTCAAGGAAGAGCAAATTGTGGAAGGAGCTTCCTTTACAGGCGACTTGGGAGCAGATTCTCTAGACCGTACCGAACTTATAATGGGTTTGGAAGACGAATTCAAGGTTGAAATACCAGATTCTGTTTCAGAGAAATTCCAGACCGTTGGCGATGTGGTCAAGTTTCTGGCTGAAAAATAATAACGAATAGGCAGCGCAATGCGAAAATTGGAGCAAATTTTAAATTGCTCCTTTGAAAAAGAGGGTTTGCTAAAGCAAGCCTTCACTCATAGCTCTTGCAAACAGGGGCGGGCTGTCCTGGATTTTGAAACTTACGAGCGTCTGGAATTTTTAGGGGATTCCGTTGTTAATTTTTTGACAGCGGAATTTTTGTTTTTGAAATACGGAAGGGAAGACGAGGGAATGCTAACAAAAAAGAAATCCGCTATTGTAAGCGGCAATGCCCTTGCGCTGGTGGCAAAACGCTTGAAGCTGCATACTTATTTAATAAGCGCAGATGGAGTTGATAAAAAAAATCCTGCTCTTATGGCTGATGTTTTTGAAGCCCTTATAGGTGCGGTATATTTGGATAAAGGCATTGAGAAATGCAGAGAAATTCTTTCAAAATACCTATTCACTCAAGAAGCTGAAATTCTGCAAAGCGACATATTTCAAAATCCAAAAACGCTCCTTAACGAAAAAACGCAGGAACTTGGGCTTGGCGCACCCAAATACGAGCTTTTGGAAGAATGGGGCGAGGTGCATAAAAGAGAATTCAGGGTAGCCGTTAGCGTAGGCAAAAAACGGCTAGGCAGGGGAGAAGGCTTTTCAAAAAAGCAAGCAGAGCAAAATGCCGCGAAAATGGCTTTGGAAAAGTTATAAAATTGTATATTTATAGCATGAAAAAAATTATTGCCCTCCTCTTTATCGCAGTTCTGTTTTTTTCCTGCTCATCAGACGAAGTTAAAAGCAGTGAAAATTACATTGAAAAATTTTCTTTGCCCCAAGAAATTGCTCCGGTGCAAATTAACATAATAAATGAACAGAATTTGGTGTATGTGCTCACCAATTCTGATAATTATGAAAAACTTTCAACGGTTGAGCCTATTGTTGAGCCTTCAAAAGGTGCAAGCATAACAAAAGAAGGCGAAAACTGGACTGAGGAAAATTTTAAATATGTGATAACAGCAGAAAATGGAGAAATTCGCAAATATTCTGTGCGTATATCCAAAACGGTTCCAAATAAAAACAGCTTTGAAGACTGGACTAGCGACAAAGGCTATTATGTTTTGTCTGATTTAAATTGGACAAGCGGCAATGCTGGAATTTCAACGGCTTTTTCAATGATGAAGGAGCTTCCTAAAGATTATAATAAAGAGCCAGAAAATTACCCCACCAAAAAAACTGCCTATGGTTATGAAGGCAGTGCCGTTGTTATGGAAACCATAGAAGGTGGCACGGTATATGGGAAAAATATGCCCATACTCTCAGGAAATTTCTTTTTAGGAAACTTCAATACCGGCAAAATGGCAGACCCCTTGGCTGCAACAGAATTTGGGAAATTGTATTTAGCCAAACCAAAAAGCATAACGGGGTACTATAAATATGAAGAAGGAAATGGCACTTTTATTGTTGACTCTAATAAAAATGATTCTTGCGACATATACGCCGCTCTTTACCGAGCCAAAGATGATAGCGGAGAGGAAATAACTTTAACGGCTAAAGACGAGCTGGATAAATCGCCTTATGTTTTAGCTTATGCTCGCTGGCCAGATTGTTCTGAAACAGAAGGAGATTGGTTTCACCCATTTGTTTTAAATCTTGACACTTACAAAAGCGAGCCTGATTTTGAAAAATACAGCTATAAATTGATAATAACCTTTGCCGCAAGCAGAGGCGGCGCTACATACAAAGGCAAAATAGGCAGCAAACTTATAGTTGACGAGGTAGAGATTGAGAATTATTAAAATCCTGATAATTCCAATAATTCTGGCTATTCTGGTCCAGACAGCCTTTGCAGAAGAAAAGCATATAGGTTTTTGGGATTTTTTTGCAAAAATTGGCATTAACCTTGGAGGTACAATGCCGCGTCCCATGCCTAACAGCATAAGCAAAGTAGAAAGCTATAGCCCAAATCTCAATCCTGCCATAGAGGCAGAAGCTCTAAAATGGCTGAGCAAAAAAGTTGGTGTTTCCACAGGGCTTCGCTTTGAGAATAAGGGAATGAAAAGCACTGCTTCGGTAAAGGAATATTCCATGAATTTTGGAGATTTTCATGGAAAGTTCAGGGGAACCGTGGATACGGAAATGAGTTTTAATTATTTGGGTTTGCCAATTTCTGCTCATTATGCTCTTATGGAAAATTTTTTTGTTTATGCCGGCGCATATTATGCCTATTTGCTAAACGGTAAATTTAAAGGAATTAGCGATGGCTCTATGAATGGCGGCAACGGCCCATTTGAGATTAAGCACGAAGAATATGATTTTTCAAACGAGTTGAGGAATCACGATGCGGGTTTATGTCTGGGGTTGAATTTTTTGCCTTACAATGAACATTTTTTGCTTTCACTAGATTTTAACTATGGCTTGGTATCTGTTTTCCCAAACGATTTTAACGGTATTGAAGACGATATGCAAAATGTTTACGGAAAATTTTCAGTAGGCTATCTATTTTGAGATGCCATAGCGAGCCAATTATCCAATAGTTCGCGAACATTTTCCGAGCGCAAAACCTTCAACCGAAAGTCTGGCGAAAATTCTAAACATAGCCTTGAGGAAATTTGTTTTAATCTGCCTATTATCTGCCCTTCCCTTAAAGAATCTGCTCTTAGCAATTGCTCGTAGCGAAGAATGGCATTGCAGGCATCTGAGGCTGTTATTTTTTTTATTTCCGCATTAAAAAGCCAGGGATTGCGCAAAACTGCTCTTCCTATTGCCACTCCTTTCACACCATAATGTTTAATGGCATTAAAGGCTTTTTCTGCGCTGTCTATATCTCCGTTGCCGATGATGGGAATTTTTGCCTTTGCCGCAATTTTACCTATAGCATCCCAGTTTGAGAGGCCTTTGTAGCCTTGCGCTTTTGTTCTGCCGTGAATGGTTAATTGCTCCACGCCGCAAGCCTCTGCCATTTCCAAAACCTCATTTATGACTATGGAATTCTCGTCCCAGCCCAAACGACTTTTCAAAAATAGCGGAACTTTCAAAACGCTTTTCATTGATTCCAAAATTTTTTGCAAATTGGGCAAATCCCTCAGCAAGCCCGCGCCAGAACCTTTGTTTGCAATCTTGGGTGCCGGGCAGCCCGCATTGAGTTCAACAAAAGCCGCTCCCAGCTCCTGTGCCTGCAAAGCTGCTGCGGCAAGCCTCTCTGCATTATGTCCAAACAACTGCATACAGAAAGGCTCTTCTTCTTTATCAAAGCGAATTGCCCTTGTATTTACAGGGGTTAAAAAAACAGAGCTACCCGTGGATAAAAACTCCGAAACAAAAAAAGGCTGCTTGTCTTTGGAAAGCTCTCGCACAAAACGGCGAAACGGCAAATCCGTAACGCCTTCCATTGGGGAAAGGATTATTTTAGAGTACAGACTTTGCTCTCTGATCCATTGCGCTGTATTCAAAAATTTCTTCGGGCTTGAACCAGAAGGCTATTTCCCGTGCCGCGCTTTCAGGGCCATCGGAGGAATGCACTGCGTTTTCTGTCATTGAGGTTGCCCAGTCGTAGCGTATGGTGCCGGGTTCTGCTTTTTCTGGATTTGTTGCGCCGTTGATGGCGCGAACTTTTGCAATGGCGTTTTCACCTGCAAGCACAAGCTGAACAGAAGGGCCAGAGGTCATGAACTTGGCAAGCTCTGCGAAAAATCCTTTGCCAACGTGTTCTGCATAAAAGCCCTCTGCATCTGCCTGGGTCATTTGCTTAAAACGAATTGCCACAACAGATAGCCTTGCAGATTCGTAGCGAGCGATTATGTCCCCAATGAGCCCAGACTTAACCGCATTGGGTTTTACCATAGCGAATGTTTTTTCCATAAGAAACTCCGATTTGTTTTTTGATAATATAGTAACCTAGCGGGCAAGGCGACTGTCCACATACTCCTTGTCTTCCCGTTTCAGGAAACCATTCTTTTCAAGGGTAAATGTCAGTGCCTCTATGGTATTCTCAACGCCGTCTATTCGCTTGTTGAGGGAAGACTCCATACGGCCCATTTTGCTGTTAAGCAGCACATAACTGCTACAGACGAACGCCAGCGTTACCAGCATTCGCACGTTTTCTGCATTAAATACGAGATTCAAAACAGTTTCCATATAGCTTCCTCCTTTGAAGATACAAAATTGTGACAACAAAAGTTTACATTTTTGATATTTTTTCTACTTTCCTGCTATGATAATCGTGGATTATGGCGCGGGCAATTTAACCTCTGTTTATAACGCTTTGGAGCATTTGGGCATAAAGAGCGAAATCTCAAGCGAGCCAGAGAAAATTGAGAATGCGGAGAAAATTATTTTCCCCGGCGTTGGGGCTGCGGCTGCGGCTATGGAGAATTTGAATAAAAGCGGGACCGGAAAGGCACTTGAAAAAGCTCTTAAAAAAGGAACTCCCATTTTGGGCATTTGCATTGGATGCCAGATTATTTTGGAAGAGAGCGAAGAAGATGGCGGGGTGAAGTGCCTTGGGTTTTTGCAAGGCAGGGCGGCAAAATTCAAAAAGGAGCCAAACTTAAAAATTCCCCATATTGGCTGGAATCAGGTTAATTTCACAAAAGAACATCCGATTTTCAAAGGCATTCCAAATAATTCAAATTTTTATTTTGTGCATTCTTTTGCCCCTTTTGCCTGCGACACAGCAGCAATATATGGCACAACTACCTACGGCTTGCAAACATTCCCCAGCATTATCGGGAATGGCCGTAACTTAATAGCCGCCCAGTTCCATTTGGAAAAGAGCGGCGATATTGGGCTTAAAGTTTTAAGAAATTTCAGCGGGCTTACTTAGGACAAACCCATTTTTTTCTTGGCTTCTGCCAAAGAAACGCCCTTTTCCCATAGGTCAAACACTTCCGCCAAGGCTCCATCTATCCTGGACTTATTATCACGCCACTCCTTCAATCGTGCCTCGTATAGCATACGGTTATAGTCGTCAGCACTAAACGTAGCCAAAACTGGCGTATGGCTTTGGAGTTGAGGTTCATAGTGCTTAATTGTTGTTTTTGTAAACTGATTTCGTATAAACTTCCAGCAGGCAAAATATATTCGCTAGAGCTAGAACGCTTAGATGCCCCTGCATTTGGTCGTGGCATAAAGCCTTCACGGTCTGAACTACATAGGAATCGTTTGAATCGCCGTTCTTGCATTCTGGAAAGCAAGGAATTTTACGCTTATTCAAAAAATTCTCAAAATCTGGCTCAATTCCTTTTGCGTCGTCTCGCATAAAGGAAGAAAGGACTACGCAGGAAGCCAGGAACGCTAGCTCGGCATTGACAAGTATATCTTTTTCCAAAGAGCCTTTCATAACTTTGAGAATTTTCACTTCAACAATAGCTTTGAATATGCAAGCGCAAATCTTATGGCGGTCAAGCCGTCCATCGGCTTTCTGCATAAACTCAGTTTTTATTCTGTCTCTGGAAGAGTTATACCAAGATTCCATATTGCGGCGAGCTTCGGACTGATTGCTCGTTCCGTCTGTGACATAAAGCTGGCTGTCGTGTGAAAGTTTGTGTTCTAGTATAGGCTTTATCGCATTGTCCCAAATTTCGTTAAATTTAACTTCTTTCATAGCATTCTATAGCATCCTTTGTCAAAGCTATTATTTCCACATTATTTATGTCTTTGTCGTTGTTGTCCAAGCGCATTGCCTTTTCAAATTCATCATCGGGAAGCCTAATAGCGTTATGCACAAAGTCACCAATTCCAATCCGCAAATTATTTTCTGCCATAATAGCACTCCTTTTTAGTGGTTTTTTGTGTGAATTTCACACCTGATTATTAAAAATAGTAAAAACTTCACAAGCACCCCCACAGCGTACCCCTCCGGTGATGGCGGTTCGCGCAAATTGGCTTGAAGCAATGCAAAAGGGATAAGAAAATTTACATTTCCGGCCAAAATTCGCATTAAACCACTGTCTGAACCCCGATTGGCCAGGATTTAAGGATTTTCAGGATTATGCAACACGGAATGCAATCCTCTAATCGAGGGTATCGGGGTTCAGACAAATTATTCACACCTTCGTCATTTTTTTGTATATTTATATACATAGAACTAGTTTGGAGGTTATTTTATGAAGAAAGTCTTAATGTTGCCGATTTTCGCGGTAATAGCTTTGGTTTCGCAAGCGTGGGCTGCTGACCCTATTTATTGCCAGGAAGGTGGTAAAGATGTATATTGCAAGTGGGGGACTAATAGTTGTAGCCGTATTGATGCAGCCAATGGCAGTGCTACTGCACATGAAGACACAGGAGTTATTGCGTGTGGTAATGGTAATGGTACTTGTACATGCGAGAATTTGATAAAAAATTGCAAAGCTTATGGTGCTATGTATGGAAATAGTACATGTACCGGTGAATTGTTAGGCGGTAACGATCCAGACGCAGCTATAGGTTTTTGTAGGTGGAATGGATCGACAACTGAGTGCGGTCCTATTTACAATCAAGAAGAAAAGACTAATTGCCACGACGAAAATGTCTATAGTACTATTGAAGCATGTAGAAATACCAGCAGTACCCAAAGCTCATCCTCTGCCAACAATAACAACAACCAAAGCTCATCCTCTGCCAACAACAACACCCAAAGCTCATCCTCTGCCAACAACAACACCCAAAGCTCATCCTCTGCCAACAACAACAACACCCAAAGCTCGTCTTCTGCTAACAATAACAACAACCAAAGCTCATCCAGTGGTGGGACAGACCCGATCATATCTTACAATAGCACACCTGCAATCGGCTTGAATGTGACTCATTTTGCCCGCAGCCTGCAAATAGCCTCTGGCAAAGATGCTACAGTGTTCTTGTTTGACATACGCGGCAAGCAGATATTCAGCCAGAAAGTGTTGAGCGGCACGACCACCATTAGCTTGGCAGGCCAAAGACAAGGCATTTACTACGCGGTGGTGAAGGCTGGTTCGCAGAAGCAGACCGTGAAGATTATATTGAAATAAAGGCAATCATTTTATATGGGCAACCTTTTGGTTGCCCTATTCAAAAGCCTTGTCAAAACCTACCCTTGCCTGAAAATGCACCTGTTCGGGATGCTCTTCGTTAACACCAAAAATCACCACGTGGTGGCGGGTATTTGGAAAACGCATTAGAGCGACATTTGCATTGTACTCAACTTGATGCATATAATTCAACTGAATGGAGCGAATCCTGCGCTCCTTCAATTCTTCCATGCTCACAGCATCTAAAACCCAGTCCGAATACCTGCAATTATTCACGTGATAATTCAAATCTATATCGCTATACCTAACCGCTTTTACCAATGCGGTTTTGGGCATTCCCTTTGGCTCCAGCAAATCTATTGCTTCTGGCAAGGCGCTGAGTTCCGAAAAAACATTGAAGCGATAAGGACCTTCTGTAAAGGGCTTTGCCTTTCCATCATTCAAGTCTATCAAGAGCCAAGAGGAAGTCGCCTGTATAATGGAATTTCCCTGCGAATCGCGAACATCGTAATCACCCCAAGCTACCTTCTCCGGGTTAAAGCCTTTTAGCCACGTGCTAACGGAAATTTCTTCCCCCCAAAGCGGCAAATGCGAAATCCTCAATTTTATCCTGGAGATTACCAAGGTGAATCTGTCTTTTTTAATCATAGACAAGTAATCAAAACCCTGTTCCCTCAAATAAATCAGCGCTGTTTCTTGAAAAAATTCAAAAAGCCTGGAAATGCGCAAATATGCACTTGCATCGCAGTCAAAAAAACTTATTTTGAACTTTTGCGGAACCGTAATCATAAAACCATCCTTTTTATTTTGAAAGTAAAACCTTGTTCATTGCAGAAACGAATGCCGCAGGGTCTGGCAAAACCGAGCCTTCCGCAAGCAAAGCCTGCCCGTATAGCACCGCAGGGTAAGAGCCCAAGTCTTCTCCATCTTCTGCTTTTTTGAGCAGGTTTTTGCAAATTTCGTGTTCGGGGTTAATCTCCAATATGCGTTTTGTTTTTGGCACTTCCATGCCTTGCATAGACATAAGCTTTTCCATGTGCGCACCCATGCCGCCCGCTGCCCTAACCAACATGCAAGGGCTGTCTTTGAGGCGGCTTGACACACGCACTTCGCTAACCTCTTCGCTCAAAACTTTTTGCAGAGTTTCGCAGAGTTTTTCATAAGTTTTTTTGCTCTCTTTTTCTGCATTTTCCTCTTCCTTGCTCTTTTCAAATTCCAAATCCCCAAGGGCTGTGTCGTGGAATTTTTTGTCTTTGAATTCCCTGAGGCTCTGCATCATAAATTCATCAACGGCATCTGTCAAAAACAAAACTTCGTAGCCCTTTGCCTTGCAAGCCTCCAAATGCGGGCTGCCCTGCACCGCAGAAAGAGATTCGCCAATAATGTAATAGATTTCTTTTTGGCTCTCTGGCATTCGGGCAACATATTCTTCCAAGCCAACAAATTCTTTTTCTCCTGTTTTGGTGCTTTTGAACCTGAGCAAATTTTTCAATTCGTCTAAAAATTCCCAGTTCATGTAAAAGCCTTCTTTTAAAACGGCTCCCATCTCTGTCCAGAATTTCGCGTAGTCTTCTTTGCGTTCGTTTGCCACGCTCTGCAAGGTATCCAGTATTTTTTTAATGGCGTGTTTTTTCAAGTTGGCAACTATCTTGTTGCTCTGCAAAATTTCACGGCTAACATTCAGCGGCAAATCTTCTGTGTCTATAACGCCGCGGGCAAAGCGGAGCCAATTTGGCAAAAGCTCTTTGCAATCGTCCATTATAAATACCCGCTTAACATAAAGCTTTAACCCGTGGCTATTCTCAGATGCATAACGCACGCCAAAAGGCGCTCTGGAAGGAATGTAGAGCAAGCTCCAGTATTCCTGCGTACCCTCAACGTGGTTATGGCTCCAGGCAAGTGGCTCGCCCCCCTCGTGAGAAACGAGTTCGTAAAATTCCTTGTACTGCTTTTCTTCTATTGTTTTTGCGCTTTGCCTCCACAGGGCAGGTTTTTCGTTCAATCGCTCAATATTTTCCTTTTTATCCTTGTCAAAAGAATGTATGTAAATTGGGTGGGTGACAAATTCGCTGTATTTGCGAACTATGCTTTTTATTTGCCATTCCTGCGCAAAGTTTTTGCAGTCGTCATCGTCTTTTAGGTAAATGGTGATTTTTGTCCCGTTTTTTTCTTTTGGGAGATCGTTCACGGAATAATCGCCCATACCCTCAGATACCCACTGGCAGCCTTGCTCTTCACCTGCTTTTTTGGAATGCACTTCCACTTTTGAAGCCACCATAAATGCGCTGTAAAAACCAACGCCGAATTGTCCTATTAAGTTTACATCTCTTTTTGCATCGCCCGTTATGCTCTGCATAAAGCTCTTTGTGCCAGAGCGAGCTATTGTGCCAAGGTTTTGAATTAAATCTTCCTTGTTCATGCCAATTCCGTTGTCTTCTATGGTGAGAATTTTAGTTTCATCGTTTGCGGAAATATCAATGCGCAGTTCCGTGCTTGCAGGCAAAAGTCCTGGGTTTGCAATGGATAAGAATCTCAATTTGTCCAAAGCATCTGCTGCATTAGACACCAGCTCACGCAAAAATATTTCTTTATTGCTGTATAAAGAATGTATCATCAAATGCAGCAATTCACGAACTTCAGTCTGGAATTCCATCTTTTCCATATTTCTCCTCTATCTAAAAAAATTGTTTTCGGGTAATGTAGAAAATTTCTATATTATTGCTATGCAGGTAAAATTGTGAAAATATCTACAAAAGGGCGGTATTCTATCCGTATGCTTCTGGATTTAGCCGAGCATAAAAATGATGGCTTTGTTTCGTTAAAAGATATTTCAGAGCGGCAGGGCATTTCCAAGAAATATCTTGAACAAATCGTCACCCTGCTTAGTCATCCCGATATTCTGCGTACCAATCGCGGCAACAAGGGGGGGTATATGCTGGCAAAAGAACCGGATAAATACACGGTGGGTCAAATTTTAAGAATTACAGAGGGAGGGCTGTTTCCTAACCAAAGCGAACACTGCAAAACCTTATGGGTATGGAATGGTCTTGAAAAAATCATAAACAAATACCTAGATGGCATCACCCTCCAAGATATTTTATATAACGGCGCAGACGAGTATTTTATATAATTTCTACATTACTCTCCTGAATATGAATTTTGTGTTTTTTGCAATAGAAGGTCCGATTGGGGTTGGGAAATCTGCCCTCCTAGATGCTCTTGAAAAGGAGTATGGCAGGCAAGTTTTGCACTTATTTAGGGAAGAATTGGAAGCAGGCCCCTTTTTAAGCCAATTTTACGAAGATAAAAAGAAATATGCGTTTCAAACGCAGATTTCCTTTATGCTCTCGCGTTATAAACAATGCGAAGCCTTGCAAAAAAACCTTAAACAGCCAGATATGTTTGCAGAACATAAGATTTATGCAGCAGATTTCATTTTTGAGAAAAACGACATTTTCGCAGAGCTAACCATAGAAGATGAGCAGGAATGGAAACTTTACCAAAATATACGGGATATTCTTCTGGAATCCTCAAAAAAATTCATAAAACCCAATTTCGTTGTTTATTTAAGAGCAAGCGAAGACACCTTATACCGCAGAATCCAGGGAAGGCTCAAACAAACGGAGCAGCTCAAAATAAAAGACGGCGAGGTAGAGAAAGGCATAAGCAAAGATTACCTGCACAAACTAACCGCCCTTTACGACCGCTATTTTTACCATTACAAAGCAAGCCCGGTTTTGATAATAGATGCAACCGACATAGATTTTGTGTATGAACCTCTAGCCATGTCCACAATTACAGACTCCATAGCAAAAGCCATAGACAACACGCCAAATCAAAACACTTATATTAAGCTATGATAGATTATTCATCGGTTCCTTCGCCTTGCTATGTGCTTGAAGAGAGTCGGCTTTTGCGCAATTTGGAAATTCTGGCAAAAGTGCAAAAAAAAGGGAATGCAAAAATAATATGCGCATTGAAAGGCTTTAGCTTTTGGAAAACATTTCCCCTTGTGTCTATGTATTTGAACGGTGCCACCGCCAGCAGCTTGAATGAGGTTTTGTTAGCTCATCAAAAAATGGGAAAAGAAGTGCACGTATGCGCTCCTGCATATATGGCAAACGAAATTAAGTTAATTTTAAGCCACGCAAGCCACATAACCTTCAATAGCTTTTCTCAGTGGAATTTATATAAAAAAGAAACTCTGAAAAATAAAGTTAGTGCCGGCATAAGAATAAACCCCGAATATTCAAGCGTTGAGGTGGACTTATACAACCCAACAGGCCGCTACAGCAGGCTTGGGGTAACAAGAAAGGAATTCAAGCCGGAACTTTTGGATGGCATTGAAGGCTTGCATTTTCACGCCCTTTGCGAACAGAATGCAGATGCTCTGGAAGACGTTTTGGAAAAGGTATATTACAATTTCGGCGAATGGATTCCAAAAATGAAATGGGTGAATTTTGGTGGCGGGCACCATATAACAAGAGCCGATTACGATATTGAAAGACTTATAAGCATTCTGAATAAATTCCACAGAAAATATCCGGGCGTAGAGGTTATCCTTGAACCGGGCGAAGCTGTTGGCTGGCAAACCGGAGAGTTGGTATCCAGCGTTTTAGACATTGTGCGCAACGAAATGGATATTGCCATTTTAGATATATCTGTATCTGCCCACATGCCAGACTGCCTGGAAATGCCCTATCGCCCCATGGTTTTGAACAGCGGCATGATATGGATTAAGCCGTACACCTACAGGCTTGCCGGGAACTCCTGCCTTGCCGGAGACGTGGCCGGGGATTATTCTTTTGACAAACCTTTGAAAGTAGGCTCCAGAATAGTTTTCTTAGACATGATTCACTACACAATGGTGAAAACAACCTTCTTCAACGGCGTGAAACACCCTTCCATAGGAATTTGGAAAAACAATAAATTTAACTTGGTGAAAAAATTCTCTTATGAGTCTTTTAGGGATAAACTTTCGTAATTCAATAGCTGTTTCCTGGCTTTGTCAATTGTTACTCCTCCATAACCTTGCCAAATCTTCTCTGCCGAGTGTTGTAAAACTCAATGGCTTTTGCAAAATCTTCTTTGGTGAAATTTGGCCAAAGAACATCGCTAACGAAAAATTCGCTATATGCAGCTTGCCACAGCAGGTAGTTGGAAAGCCTGTACTCGCCGCCTGTGCGTATAACTAAGTCTGGATCCGGTGCGCCACGCAAATATAAATGGCTTGCGAACCCAGTTTCGTCCAGA
>Ga0268262_10001985_pt1 | contig 24198 bp, 19 predicted proteins | sample TergutNc150P3_FD_190354 | JGI IMG/M metagenome (GOLD analysis project Ga0268262, IMG submission 190354) | Nasutitermes corniger P3 segment gut microbial community from laboratory colony in Florida, USA - Nc150 P3 (SPAdes) (version 2) | ecosystem: Host-associated > Arthropoda: Insects >...
AATTGAAAAGCAGATGACTGAGATGGGAACCAATCTGCTGTATATAATGCCGTATAATTGGGTGAGCCGCCGCGGACGGGGTATGTCTGTCCGGGCAAGCGTCTTTACCAAAAAAGACCTTCAAAAAATTAAAGATGAAGCGAGTTTCGCGGCCGCGATTTCCGGCAGAATCTATACAACGCTCAATGTTGTCGGCCCGGAAGGAAACGCCGAAGTCGCGGTTCTGGGGGTTGAACCGGATTACATTAAAGCCAGGAACTGGAAAGTCAGCGCCGGCGTCTTTATTGACGAAGATGATTTGCTGGAAAGAAACAGGACAGCGGTTCTGGGAAGCGCTACGGCAAAAAATTTGTTCAAAGACGCGGAAAACGCCCTGTCCGGCCAGATACGCGTGGCAAACATATATTTTACCGTTATCGGTATTTTGGAAAGCAAGGGCGGCGACAGCGACGATGTTATCATGGTTCCGATGGATACGGCGATGACGCGGCTGAGCAATTCGCGTGATATTGATACAATTTACATGAGCGTAGTCAGCAAGGAATATATGGAAGCGGCGCAGAAAGAGATTGAATTGATCCTGCGCGAATCCCGCAATATCCGCGAAGGAGCGGACAATGATTTCAGCATTATGAACCAGAAGGATATGATCGACATGGCATCGGCGACATCAAAAACATTGACGACATTGTTAGCCGCCATCGCCGGAGTGTCGCTTTTGGTCGGCGGTATCGGTATAATGAACATTATGCTGGTTTCCGTCACCGAGCGCACCCGCGAAATAGGCATCAGAATGGCGGTGGGCGGCCGCAAGCGGGACATACTCTTTCAGTTTCTCACCGAATCGGTCATTCTCAGCCTTATGGGAGGTTTGCTCGGAATAGGCATGGCGTTTCTTGCCTGCCGCGTACTGGCAATGATAAACATTCCCACGGCGATTAATCCGCTGATTGTGGCAGGCTCGGCCCTGTTTGCCGCGCTGGTGGGAGTTATCTTTGGGTATTATCCCGCGTTAAAAGCGGCGCGCCTGTATCCGATTGACGCGCTGAGGTATGAATGATGGGGACCAGTCCCCAGTCCCTATACATAAAGGTAACATAAAATGAAGAAGTTAACATTTTTAACAACATTAATAATTACTTGCGCCGGCTTGTTCGCGCAGACATTAACCCTGGAACAGGCGCGGACGCTGGCGCTGGCGAATTCGCGCAGCCTTGCAAGATATAATCTGTCAATCGAGAACAGCGTGCGGGATGAAAAAAGCCACTTCTACACTATGCTGCCTTCGCTTTCGGCGGATTACAACGCTTCAGTGAGTTATCTGGACAGGGACTGGGGGTTTGTTAATCCCGCTGACACTTTTAATTCAGGGGTCAATTTCGCCGTAACGCAGAAGATCTTTGAAGGGGGAAAAAGTTTTATTCAAAAAGCCATTAACGAAATCGCGACGGAAAGCGTCCGGAAAGAAGCGCTCGCCGAATATTTTAACGTTCTGGATTCTGTGGACAACGCCTACTACGCGGCGCTGGAAGCGGCGGCAACGCTGGAAGCCGAAGAATCTTCTTTGCAGACGGCGCTTACAAGCCTTGCCATAGCCGAAGTGCGGCAGGCAAACGGCATCATCAACCGGGGCGATTACCTTAAAATTCAGGCTGAAAAAGAATCACGGGAAAATTCCCGCAATCAGGCGCGCAGGAACCTTGCCCTGAGCATGACAAAACTGAAAGCCGTTACCGGTTACGGGGAAAAGGCCGGGCTTGAGCATATTAACTTCAGCGCTTACGAAGACCTTATACAAATTCTCGCGGAAATTTCCGATGAGGAAGCCGACGCGTTATACGACAGATTTTGGAAAATACTCGCGGAGGCAAATCCCTCGCTGGCAAGGGCCGCGATAAACAGCCGGCGGGCTGAAAAAAGCCTTTCTCTGGCAAGGCGGGACTTTTCCCCGGTACTGAGCGTCACTGTTTTTTCGGCGGACATCGCCTATTCAACCGCCAATGGGTTAAACACTTCAGGCGGAGGGGGAATTTCCCTTCGGGGCAGCATACCGCTGGATTTTTGGGTTATAGACAACAAAATTGAAAAAAGCAAAAACGCCCGGGATTCGGCGGCGCTGGATTACATCAGCGCGGAAATTGCGCTGGAAACCGACCTGCAAAGCGCCCTCCTGAACGCCTTCGCCTACGCGGGTTCGGTTCTGTCTTCCCGCCGTTCCCTTGACTATGCAGAAAAACATTTTGAGTATATAATGGAGCGTTACCGACTTTCACAGAGTTCTGTTTCTGATGTGGGGGAAGCTTCTTCGCTGCTCATCAACAACCGCAACAGCCATATCAAGGCCCAATACGGATTTTTGCAGAGCTTGTCAAAACTCCGCTCTCTGGGGGCGATAAACGATGAAGAAAAGCTGGTAAATATTTTAACAGGAAATGAGTAGTAATTATGTTACACCTTGTTGTCTTTTTGGGAAACCCCGGCGCCGAATACGCGCATAACCGTCACAACGCGGGCTGGATACTTGCCGAGGCCCTGCCGTTTTTCCCTGTTCTTGACTGGCAGAAAAAATTTAAGGCCCTCTACGCAAATGTGGACAGCGCGCGAATTCCCATCCCCGAGCATATGCTGACAGCGATCCGGCCGACGACCTTGCCGGGAACAATGCCGGAAAAACTGCATTTTATCAAACCACAGACCTATATGAACCATTCCGGCGAATCGGTATTGGCCGCGGCGTTGTTTTACAAGGTTAAGCTTAATCAAATTATTGTTGTCCACGATGAAATTGAGCTTCCCTTTGGAACCCTGTCGCTGAAATTTTCAGGCGGCCTTGGCGGGCATAACGGCCTTCGTTCAATAAAATCCTGTTTTGGCAGCCCCGATTTTTGGCGGCTGCGTATCGGCATCGGCAGGCCGGACGACAGAATCCCCGGCAGGGGCGGGAGTATAGAGAGCAGCCATACCGCCGGCATTGCCGATTGGGTATTGTCTGATTTTACCGCCGCCGAGACCAACGCCCTTATTCCGGTGTATAATGCCGGAGCGGGCTTATTGTTACAGGCCCTGGCTGCCGAACCGGAACAACTGATGTCCCAGTGGGTCAAAAAAAACTGCCTTGTGGATGAAATAGTCACTGATCCTGTCGAAATGACTGGAAGTAACGAGAAATAAGAAAACGGAAGAATCAACCACGGAGGACACGGAGTTTCACGGAGTTTTGATACGAAAATCTTTTATTCCTTCGCCGCGCGCTCGGAGATGTCCAAGAAGTAAGAATTAACCACGGAGTTTTGATATGAAAATCTTTTATTCCTCCGTGAAACTCCGTGTACTCCGTGGTTATATTCTTCTATATAGTTAACGCTCACAGCGTTTATCACCCTTACTATTTTTGTCTTTTTGGGATATAGTCGAGGCCAAAGTGAATTTTATAGCTCGATATGTCCTGAAACGGGTACTCTTGCTGATACCGATACTTCTCGCGGTATCGGTGGTGATCTTTTTTCTTATCCGCCTTACGCCTTCTGACCCCATCGGTTCCATTACGAGCGGACGGAGAATCAACGAAGAAACGCGGGCCTCCCTGACGGCCCAGTACCATTTGGACGTCAGCCTTCCCCAACAGTACCTTATCTGGATCGGTAACGCGGCAAGGGGAAACCTGGGGGATAGTTTCAGACACCGCCAGCCGGTGGGCGCCCTCCTCGCGGCAAGGCTTCCGACCACCATTCAGCTTGTTTTGATGAGCGCGATATTCGCGGTTCTTTTGGCTGTTCCCGCGGGGATTGCCAGCGCGGTCAAAAGACATACCGCCGTTGACCGTATCATTTCGGGTTTTATGGTCTTTTGCGTCTCCTCGCCGGTTTTTCTCAACGCCATTTTATTAATGCTGATTTTTGTTTTTAAACTGAGATGGTTTCCGGCTTTTGGAGCCGGACGCGGTTTCACGGAAAATCTGTATTATCTATGCCTGCCCGCTTTCGCCCTGAGCCTTAATATGGTGGCCCTTATAGGCCGTATAATCCGCGACCGCATGATCGGTGAATTCAAATCCAACTATGCCCTTGCCCTGAGCGCCAAGGGAACGCCTTTCCACCGTATCGTAATGATCCATTGTTTTAAAAATACCCTGATTCCGGTTATCACCGTCGGGGGGGTGCAGATGGGCGCTATGGTTATAGGAGCGGTGCTGGTGGAAAATGTTTTTGCCCTGGGCGGAATAGGGGCTTTGCTCATTGAGGGGATTCAGGCGTCGGATTATCCTGTCGTGCAGAGTATCATGCTGTTTCTTGTCGCCCTGTTTCTCATTCTTAATTTGATAGTGGATATGATCTACTTTATCATTGATCCCCGGATCCGGGCTTCCGGAAATACCGTCAGGACTCCAGGAGCGATTATTGAGTAAACATAAATCTTTGTTCCCCGCGGGATTTTTTTTCAACAGCAGATCCGGCGAGAAAAAAACCGAAGGAACTTTTTTAACACTGCCATTGTTAATTTCGGGAACGCTTCTGCTGCTTATTATTTTGTGCTGTATATCCGCCCCGGTTTTAGCGCCCTACAGCGAGTCCGTACAGGATCTATCCTCTTCTCTGGCTCCGCCGTCGGCGAAACACCTTTTGGGGGCGGATAAAATGGGAAGGGATCTTTTTTCCCGGCTGTTGTACGGCGGCAGGGTTACGCTGATCTCCGCCCTGGGAGTGGTAATGCTTTCGGTAATTATAGGCGCGCCCCTGGGACTTTTTTCGGGATTTTACGGCGGAAAATTTGATTCTGTGGTGTGCCGGTGTTGTGACGTGCTCCTTTCCTTCCCCTCGCTGCTTCTGGCGTTCCTCTTTGTAACGGCGCTGGGACGGGGTATTACCAACGCGGTAGCGGCGCTGGGAATTGTTTATGTGCCCATGATTACCCGCCTGATCAGATCGCTCACTTTGGTTGAAAAAAATAAAACCTATGTGGAAGCCGCCGAGTCGGTGGGCTTTTCCCGGCCCTACATTCTGTTCCGCCACATTCTGCCCAACTGCGTGTATACCATGCTGGTGCAGCTTACGCTGGATCTTGCCTACGCAATTCTTGATCTTGCCGCGTTAAGTTTTATCGGTTTGGGGGTAAGCCCCCCCACGGCTGACTGGGGCGCCATGCTGCAGGAAGGCAGAAATTTTCTGCTCATGAGTCCGCTGCTTGCCCTGGCTCCGGGGGCCGCCATTGTGGTGACGGTAATAAGCCTCAATATTTTCAGCGACTGCATAACCCAATACCTTGATCCCCAGGGAAGGGTCCTTCCCTCTTTTGAAGAAATTGAAAAACGCGGAAGCCTAATCGGGAGTACAACCAATGGAAACTGAGTGTCTTTCCATCAGAAATCTTTCCTGCGATTTTCTGACCGTTGAGGGGATTGTGTACGCTTTGAGCGGGGTGAATCTGAAATTGAAACGGGGGGAAATTCACGGCCTGGTCGGAGAGTCCGGCTGCGGAAAAAGCGTAACCTCGCGGGCAATACTCGGACTCGTGGACAGAAAGCATACCCGCCTGAGAGGAATGGTCCGGTTTGACGGCAGAAATCTTTTGTCTCTGCCGGAAAAGGAAATGCGCTTTATCCGCGGAAGACGCATTTCCATGATTTTTCAGGACCCTCTTAATTCCCTTTCGCCGCTGGAAACCGTCGGCAGCCAGATTGAGGAAGCCCTGTCCAATCATCTGAATCTCAAGCGGTCGCAGTTACGCCGCCGCACCGCTTTGCTTTTGGAAAAAGTGGGCCTTCACCCCAATACAAGCCGGCAGTATCCTTTTGAATTGTCGGGAGGCATGCAGCAGCGGGTTATGATCGCCCAGGCAATAAGCTGCAACCCTGAACTGCTTATCGCCGATGAACCGACTACCGCCCTTGACCTTACCATTCAGGCGCAGGTGTTGAGACTGCTGAGAGATCTGCAGCAGGAACTTTCCCTTACGGTGCTGCTTATTACGCATAACTTCGCCCTGGTTACGGAGAACTGCGACAAGGCTTCGGTAATGTACGCGGGACGTATAGTTGAAACCGCCCCGGCCAAAAGCATTATTGAATCCGCCGCGCATCCCTATACCCGCGCGCTGATCAACTGCATACCCCGTTCAAATACCGCCGGGAACCACCGGCGGGCAAAACTTCCGGTAATTTCCGGTTCTCCCCCGAGGCTTTACGCTCCCCTGCAGGGCTGTCCCTTTGTCCCCCGCTGTCCCAAAGCGGACAAGGCCTGCGTTGAAATGCCCCCGGTTACGGACTTCGGCGAAGGAAGATCGGTATGCTGTCATCACCCAGAGGGGAACCTCGGCTTTCAGCCTCGGCGGCAGACCCGGGGAGACATATAATGCTGGAAATCAGGGACTTAAAAAAACATTTCGCGTCAAGCAACGGACGGCATATTCGGGCGGTAGACGGGATATCCCTGCGGGTACAGGAGAATGAAATTCTGGGCATTGTCGGGGAATCCGGCTGCGGCAAATCTACGCTGGGACGGCTTATTCTGCGGCTGATTGAGCCGGACGCGGGTCAGGTGTATTTCGGCGACGAGGAAATCACCGGTATCAGCCGGAATGCCTTACGCTCCAAACGCAGGACAATGCAGATGGTTTTTCAAAACCCTTTCTCCTCTTTTAACCCAAGGATTCGCATCGGCGGGGCGCTTATGGAAGTATGCCGCTGTTACGGCATGAGCGTTTCCGAAGGCCGGGAAAAAATAGAGCGCCTGTTAAGCGATATTGGCCTGTCGGGTGATATGCTTAACCGCTGGCCGCGGGAACTTTCGGGGGGACAGCTTCAGCGCCTTGCCATCGCCAGGGCCATCATTGGGGAACCTTCCCTGCTTATTGCCGATGAACCCCTGTCCGCCCTGGATGTATCGGTTCAGGCCCAACTCCTTAATCTGCTTGATGATCTGCGCGGCAGCCGTTCCATGGCGATGATTTTTATTTCCCATGACATGACCGTAGTTGAATACTTTTGCGACAGGGTTGCGGTTATGTATCTGGGTAAAATAATGGAGTTTGTTTCCGCGGAAGAATTATCGCGTAACGCCCTGCATCCCTATACCTGCACCCTTAAGGCAAGCGCGCCGCGGCTTGATGTTTTTAAGGATTCCGTCAAGGAAAGAGCGGCGCCGATCTACGGGGAAACCCCGAACCCCCAGGCGCTCATCAAAGGCTGCCCTTTTGCCCCCCGCTGCCCCCGCGCAATGTCCTACTGCGCCGAGACTCTGCCGGAACTGCGTAAACTCTCATCCGGCCATTGGGTTCGCTGCCACCGTTCATAATTACGGCTACGGCCTGGTGCCGGTGGCATTGTATGCTATCGCAAAAGTACCGGTCTTGCCGCTGGTAAACGGAGTCACGCGTATGACTACCCTGCCGGTATTGCTAAATGTATAAAAATCGGCCGGCGTGCTCCAACCGTCATCATTATTTAAAATACCGGTAGTTATGGAGTTTCCACTGCTGTCATAAAGAGTAGCAGAAACCCTTACATCCAATGTTTTGGTTCCATTGCCTTGTTTGCTGTCATTCCACCAGATATAATAAGTGGTTCCCTTGGTCACATTAAACGTGAAGTACATAGTGCTGGCGGAAGCGGTTGAAGTGATGTCAGTATGCAGCCATGAGTTTGCGGTCAATGGGCATGGATAATCATTGGAATTGACCCATCTTGCGTAGAGCGTAACATTGGCAGTCGGGGTGTAGGAAGAACCGGCGCTGTAACTGGCGCCGCCGCCACTTGCGGTTGTAGTCCAACCGCCCAAGCTGTAACCGGTTCTGTAAAACAAGCCCTCGTAGGGAAGCGTTATGCTGGAATTGGCGGGAACCGTCTGTGGAGCGGGCGATGCTCCGCTTCCGCTATTGATGTCAAAGGTTACGGTATAAACCCACCGGGCGTACAGGGTGATGTTGCCGGTTGGGGTATAGGAAGCCCCGGCGTTATACGTGGTTCCCGTTCCGTTGGCAAGAGTATTCCAGCCGCCAAAGGTATAGCCGGTTTTGGAAAACCCGCTGCCGTAAGGAAGCGTTATGCTGGAACCGCTATTGAGACCGGAAAGAGCCCACTGTGAATCGGGTGTTGTGCCGGTTCCGCCATTGATGCTAAAACTTACGGTACAAATCCACCGGGCGTACAGAGTGATGTCAGCGGTTGGGGTATAGGGATAGTTCGCGCTGTAAACGGTTCCCGTACCGGCTCTAATGGTACTCCAGCCGCCAAAGGTATAGCCGGTTCTGTAAAATCTGCCGCCATCGGGAAGCATAATCTCAGAACCGTCAAGAACAATCTGCCGAGCGGGTCCCGTGCCGTCTCCGCCATTGAGGTCAAAGGTTACGCTGTAACCCCATTTGGCATACAGAGTGACGCTGCCGGTTGGAGTATAGGAAGCGCCGGCGGCGTAATTGGTTCCCTTTCCGCTTGCGTTGGTATTCCAGCCGCCAAAGGTATAGTTGGTTTTGTGCAGCCCGGTTCCACCGGGAAGCGTTATGACTGAACCGGCGGAAATCGTCTGTGCGGCGGGTGTTGTTCCGGAAGTTGCGCCATTGAGGTCAAAAGTTACGACGCAAAGCCATTTGGCATACAGGGTAACGCCGCCGTTCGGAAGATAGGAAGCGCCGGCGGCGTAATTGGTTCCCGTTCCGTTTGCGTTGGTATTCCAGCCGTCGAAGACCCAGCCTGATCGGGAAAATCCGCTGTCGTTGGGAAGCGTAATGACGGAATCCGAATCATTTATTACCTGTGTGGGGGGCGTCGTTCCGGTTCCGCCATTGATGTCAAATATGGTCACGGTGCGGCCTATAGTGAAATGTACGCTGCCGGTACTGCCCGCGTAGTTACCCGCGCCGGTTATGGTTACCGCGGCGTTTGTTCCTATATCCGTATTGTTGGTATATGCAGCCGTATAGTCAACTTCCGGCGTGAGCGTCGCCGCGCCGTCTTTTACCGTGACAGTTGGCTGAAGCGGGCCTTCGGTATACGCCTGCGCCGGGATTGGATCAACGGTAAAGGTAATGACTTTGGGGTTGACGATCAGATTGTTGGTAACCGATGACAAGCCGCTGTAATACAGTATGGTAATCGACTGGCCGTTGTGGGTTGAACGAACCATACTGGTACCCTGCGCGGGGTCTGCGCTTAAGCCTTTGGCCGAAAAGCCGGCAAGGGCCGCGTCTTCGGTTGATAAATCATCGTAGCTCAGCGTTACCGCCAGCCCGGTCAGGTCAAGCGATTCGCCGTGCGTGTAAGTAAGTTTGTTTGGCTGTGTTTTAATGGTTATGCCGACAGCCTTTCTGTCTTCCAGGGACGGGAAGGTGTAGGACAAGGTGACCGTTGTACCGGCATTATTTTTTATCACCGCGGTTTGCCCATTGATACTGACGAGACTGAGGCCGTTGAAAGTACAGGCCTTGGTCGCCGTTAACGTAAGCGTGGCGGTATATGCCGTATTGCTGAGGAACACGCTGTCTTCGGGCGACCATGATACCGGGCCGGCGGTAAAATAGCTTATGGCGGGATTGCCATTGGCAAAATGGCCGCTTGTCGATGTTTCCGGTATCGCTCCCTTGGATGGGGCGGTAACCATAATTCCGGCGTTGGTAATGGGGGCGACAGCGGAGAAATTATCATCAATGAATTCTTTGGTATACACCGTTGAAAGCAACGGATAGATTTGTACCGCCTCGCTTGTTCCCGCGTACAGTTCATCCTTAATAACAAGAACCGTCAACAGGTAAGAGCCGGGTTCCAGTTGCAGTTTTTGGGTAATTCCGTTTCCATCGGTTACGATAATGGGAGCCAGCGCGATACTGTCCAGTTCCGGCCATTTTTGCAGAATAATTTCCGCCGCGGTATTTTCAGGATAGGTGACGGTGTAACTGAATTCCCCTTCCGCTCCGGCGGCAGCACAGGAAAGGCGGACTTCTACCGGAGCGTTAGTGCCGGAGCGGACGATAAACGGCAGGGATACGCCGTTTGCCGCCAGGGTATACGGTTCAGCGGCGCCGATATACGCCTGTACGGCAGCCGTGTAACTCCCGATTTCCAGCACAAAGAAACCGGCGTTGTCGGGGGTTTTTTCCACTCCGTCTGTTTCGCCTGTTTTGGTAAAAGTATAGGTATATTTATCAAAAGCGGTTAAGGGCATCACCGTCCGCGCCGCCGATCCTTCTACCGCAAGGCTGATCTTTATTTTTCCGTAACCGTTAGGCGATGAGTGAGTTATATCCGTATCAGGAGCGGTATCGCAGGCGGCAAACAAAATGACGCACATAAGCGCAATCCCGAATGTTATGCTGTATTTCCTGTTTCTCATTCCTCATTTCTCCTGTTATCTGGTACTGGTGGTACGGTATAGTATCGAAAAACTACCAACTCTGCCGGCATCAAGCGGAGACACCTCTATTATTACCTTCCCGCTTGAGATGGCGCTGAATGTCTCCGGACTTGTCCAACCGGAGTCTTTATTATAAAAGATCCATCTGTAGTTGCTGGCATAATAAGCGGAGACTTTAACATTCAATGACTTGGAGCCGGTGCCCTGGTAGCTGTCATTCCACCAGATGTAATATCTGGTTCCGCTTATTACGTTAAACGAATAGTAAACAGCGCCTTCGCTGGTGGTTGAAGTGATAAAACCATCGGTCCAAACGTCCTTGCTTAATGGAATGGGGTTTTCCTCTCTGCCGGGAGTGATGATCCATTTTGCGTACAAAGTAACATTGGCGGTTGGGGCATAGGAATCGCCGGCTTTGTAATTAACCACCGTACCGCTGGCATAAGTACCCCAGCCGACAAAGTCGTAACCGCTTTTTGAGAATCCGTTTCCGCCCGCAAGACTTACACTGTCTCCCTTATAGATAGCTGTTTGGGTCGGCGGAGCTGTCCCTGTCCCTCCGTTGATATTATAAGTTACGGTATAGGTGCCAATCGTAATGATGATATTGGTGTTATACAGCTTGCCGTCCTTTTCAACAAACAGGCTTATAGTATGTTTTTTTCCGGCTGTTGTATCCGAAAATTTAAACGTATTTCCGTTTTGACCGGTATTGATGCCGTTCAAATACCACTGTTTGACAACATAGCCGGAGCCTTGCGCGGTGATGGTTAAGGTTTGGCCGGCAAGTACAATGGCTGAGCCGTTGGAACTGGTAACAAGGCTGTCGTGTTGGTCTACCCAGTAGTATTCAAATCCGCCAAGCAATGATCCGGTCTGCGGAAATTTTACGGCGACATAGAATGGATTGGCGGAATTGGTTACCGTATCCGCTCCCGCGACCGTGAAGAAGTTAGCCGGCACCCCTGTCAGGGTGTACCCGGTTTTGGCCGACAAATCAACAGACGCCGTGTACGTGGTCGAAGCGGCGAACGTGCCGTTTTCAGGCACTCGCGGCCACCAGGTAATCGTTCCACTGTACTGTTCGTTTTCATCGCCAATGTCCGTAACCGGGATTTCGCCGGTTACCGGTACGGTCAGTCCCCGTATGGCGGCTATGTTGATGGTTCCAATGGTGTGGGGAAAAGTTACGGTAATAACGCCGGAATTGGCGTCATTGCTGACTGTTGCCGCCCCCGCTACCGTGAAAAAGTCAGCCGCTACCCCATCCAATGTGTACCCGGCTCTTGGCGTTATAGTAACCGTTGCCGTGTATATGGTCGAAGCGGCGAATGTGCCGTTTACGGCGGGCGACCAGGCAACGGTTCCGGTGTGCTGCCCGTTGTAAATGACGGTAACCGGGATTTCACCGGTTACCGGGACGGTCAGTCCCCGTATGGCGGGTATGTTGACGGTTCCTCCGGTCTGCGGAAATCGAGCGATAACAACGCCGGAATCGGCGTCATTGCTGACCATATCCGCCCCCTCGACCGTAAAGGGGACAGCGTATCTCCCTGTCGGGATGTAGTACCCGGTTTTGGGCGTAATAGTAATCGTTGCCGTGTAATAAGTATGAACGGCGAATGTCCCATTCACCGCGGGCAGCCAGGTAACGGTTCCGGTGTACTGCGCCGTTTCAATTTCGGTAACCGGCGTTTCACCGATTACCGGTATGGCAAGACCCTCTATGGCTCTGATGGTGATCGACAGCGTTCCGGTTGGCGGAAATACCGCGGTAACAACGCCGGAGTTGGCGGCATTACTGATCCTTTCCACTTTCACTAAATACGGGAGCGTGAAAAAATTAGCCGGCACCCCTTCCATGGTGTAGCCGGTTTTGGGCGTAAGGGTAATAGTTGCCGTGTATACAGTCGAAGGGGCGAATGTCCCGTTTACGGCAGGCGACCAGTCAACAGTTCCCTTATACTCTCTATTGTTGTCATCAAAGCTGGTAACCGGAGCTAGACCGGAGTTTGGTTGGGAGGGACCGACTATTGTGCTTAAAGTAACTGTTTTGAGCCCCGATGAGTGGGTTGGCTCACTGCAAGAGGCCATTGCGAACATGATTATCGCCGCACAAGCAATGCGTTCAAAAAATGAAACCGCTTTTTTTAGGCTCATATTACATCACCTCTTGCGTTTTTCAGCCATTATTGAGCGACAACACCAGTTTCTTGCATAAAATTACTTTTATTGTACCGCTATAGATCAGGTTTTCATATATGCCAAAAGGCATATTTTGCTTTTTTTTACACCTTTGAAAAAAGCGTCACCGGACCGCTCTCCGCAGACAGGTTCATTGCGAATGAAAACAAAAGCTTTCGAATTGGTGACTGACACCATAGGGGAAATTCCCTATAAATACCAGCCGCTGAGTTGGCCGTTGACCTTTCTTTTGAAATTATTTAGAGTAATATACGAAAACTACCATATTTCAGGAGGTTGTTATAATGAAAAAATTATTTTTTATTGCCATAACGCTGGTGTTTATTGCCGGTTTAAGTTTTGCCGGAGGTTCCCAGGCAGCGTCTTCCAAAGGAGTTACTTTTACCGTAGCCCTGAGCGAGGACATCAGGGCGGTGGATCCGGGAGTGGCCTGGAACTATGTTACCAATCAGGTAACCAACCAAATCACCGAGGGCTTGGTAAGCCTTGACGCCAATAACAACATTGTTCCGGAATTGGCGAAAAGCTGGCGGCAGCCTGACGACTTAACCTATGTCTATGATGTCAGGGATGATATTGTCTTTTCCGACGGAAGTAAAATGACCATGGATGACGTGCTGTTTTCTTTTGAACGATCGAAAAATCCCGACGGCGGAACTTACTTTTCCGATTTCTTCAGCGATGTAGACAGTTTTTCCGTCAACGGCTGGCAGTTCACCATCAAACTCAAAAGTCCATCGGCGGTGTTCAAGTATGTTCCCGCAATCGGATCAGGACGGATAATCAGCAAGGCGTATTACCAAAAGCACGCCAAAAATTTTGGAACCGCCGCCGGAGGCATTGTCGGCACCGGCCCCTTTGTCTACCAGAAATGGATCAGCGGCCAGGAAATAGTATTAAAGAAAAATCTCAACTACTGGAACAAGGAAAAACTGGCCGCCAATATTATTGACACTCTGGTTTTCAAAATTATTCCTGAGGACACCACACGGGTAATCGCGCTCCAGACCGGAAACGCTGATTTCTGCGTCAACCTGCCCCAGGATATGCTGGATCAACTGAGTTCAGACAAGAACCTGACCTTTACCAACGTAGACTCCTTCAGCCTTACCTACCTTGCCCTTAATACACAGCGGGCGCCCATGAGCGATGTCAATGTACGCAAAGCCATTTCACGGGCAATGAACATTCCCGAATTCCAGAAACGCATTATTAAGGACGCCGGAACAGCGGGAACCATTCTGCCGTTTGGTCCGGCCCTCTACGGCGAGAACGCCGCCAGGTGGCAGCAGTATCTGAATACCAACCAGGGCTACACATACGATTTGGCGGCGGCAAAACAGCATCTTTCCCGGTCGGCGTATCCCAACGGCTTTACCTGCGATCTTATTGTCAGCGAAAATTCCCTGGCCAATCAGCGGGCGCTGTACATTCAGGAATCCCTGAAAGCGCTTAACATCAACGTGAACATCAGGAGGATGTCCGGCGATGAGCAGGATACCTTCCAGATGGGCGGCGTTCTGGACGCCAACGGCAAACGGGACTACGACATGCTCATCGGCGGATGGGAATCGGATTATCCCGATCTTAACGGCAACATTGAGATCATGTTTGCCGCAAGCCAGGCCGGCGAGGACGGATACAACGCCGCGGCTTACATCAATCCCGCAATCGACGCCCTGATTGAGTCCCAGAGGACCACGCTGGATCCCGCCAAACGTTTCGAGATTCAATCCCGGATGATGAATACCATAGTGAACGATGTTCCCTATATCGTGTTTGATTACACCTCACGGCAGAGCGTTTTGAACAAAAAGTACACCGGCCTCGCCGTTTCCCCTTCGTGGCTCTGGGTGCTTCCCGTACAGAATGTCCGCGCAGTGAATTAACGGAAAAGAAATTTTCACCACGGAGGACACGGAGTTACACGGAGGAAGAAGAATTAAGATACTAATATCTTAAACCTCCGTGTAACTCCGTGTCCTCCGTGGTTATATTCTTCTGAAGAAAGCCGTGAAAGCCCGATGGGCCATATATATGTCGGCTTTTGCGGTTCCTTCAAAGGGTGAATGCATTGAAAGGAGCGGTACGCCAAGATCAATAGTGGGAATATCAAGGTTTGCAAAAAACCGCGACAGGGTTCCGCTGCTTCCGCCGTCAACCTTTCCCCCTTCTCCGGTCTGCCAGAGAACTTTCGCTTCATCAAGAATTTTTATTAACGTTGCGGCGGTTTGGGCGTCGGCGTCATTGGTGTTTTCTTTTCCTCCCCGTCCCCAATAGCGGAAAAGTACGATGCCGTGATTTAGTTTTGCCTCTCCATGCTCGTCAAAAACTTCTTTATACAGGGGATACCAGCAGGTATTTACATCCGCGGAAACGCATAACGAATTTGAAAAAACTTCGCGCTCATTTGCGGATTCTCCTGAAGCTTCAACCAAATCATTGATAAAACCGGGAAAAAAAGCCGACTGCATACCGCTGATCCCCTGGGAACCGGTTTCTTCCTTGTCGGCGAGAACCAGACACGAGGTGTATTCCGGCTCCTTTACGGAAAGGAACGCGGTAAGGCCGGTGTAAGCGCATACTTTATCGTCCTGACCATAGGCCCCTACCATGCTCCGGTCAAGTCCCAGTTCCGCGGCGGGGAACGCCGGAACCGCGCAAATTTCAGCCGACACAAAATCTTTTTCGGTAATGCCGTATTTTTCGTATAACAGGCGGAGTATGTTAAATTTCACCGCCCCCGCGCCGCTTTCACCCGGCGCGGCATTGAGTCCGGCAAGAACATCAAGATCTTCCGCCGGAACCGCGTCTTTCATGGATTTCTTCATCTGTTCTTCTGAAAGATGGGGAAGAAGATCGGCAATAAAAAAACGCGGGTCATCAGGCTCTTCGCCGACGCGTATGGCAATCTCCCGCCCGTCCGCGCGGACAATAAAGCCGTGCAGGGCAAGCGGAATACCCGTCCACTGATAGGGCTTGATGCCTCCGTAATAATGGGTGTCAAAAAAAGCCATACCGGAATCTTCATAGAGGGGCTGCATTTTAAGATCCAGCCGCGGGGAGTCTATATGGGCGGCGGCGATGGAAATGCCCTGGGCAAAACTTTTCTTCCCGATGGTACAAAAAACCACGGCCTTGCCCCGGCGGCTGAAATAAATCTTATCGCCGCTTTTTATGTTCATGCCTTTTTTCCAGGGAATAAAACCTTCTTTCTCCGCCAGGGCCACGGCGGCGCTTACCGTTTCCCGTTCAGTTTTCGCGGCGTTAAGAAAAGAGATATAAGCCCTGCAATACTCATCCGCCGCCTTGATTTCCTCCCGCGCCAAAAAAACCGAAGCGTCCTTACGGGGAAAAAGAAGTTTATCCTTTATGCTGGAATCCATAATGTTTACCTCTTATTATAGTACTCTACAAGGCCATTACAGGCAAGAAGATTTCACACAAAGATCACAAAGCAAGAGAAGATCACAGAGAGGGGATCAGGGGTTTTTGTTCGTTATCTTATCGTGAAATTATTAAACTCAGATTACTTACAAGAACCCCCTTTTCTCCCTTTGTGTTCTTTGTTCCTTCGTGTTCTTTGTGTGAAATCTTCTTCGTTAATGTCTTCGCAGGTATTAACCCCGCGCTGTTTCCGGTATACTGATACCGGAGGCCGGGTACGGTATGCAATATAGAATAGATAAAAAATCGGGCAATCAATTATCAATATTGGGTTACGGCTGCATGAGGTTTCCCCGGAACATCGCGGGCATTGATATGCATAAAACCGAGGAACTGATAATGCGGTCTATTGAGGGGGGCCTGAATTATTTTGATACGGCGTTGATATACCCGGGAAGCGAAGAAGCCATAGGCGCGGTTTTTGAAAAAAACCATGTACGGGAAAAAATATACATAGCGACCAAACTGCCCCTGATTCTGCTGAAAGGCCCCGCCGATTTTGACAAATATTTTGAACAGTCGCTCAAGCGGCTCAGAACCAATTATATTGATTATTACCTGATGCATATGATCACCGATCTGGACCTGTGGGCCAAACTTAAAAGCTGGGGCATTGAGGCGTGGATTGCCGGGAAAAAAAAGAGCGGGCAGATACGTCAGATCGGGTTTTCCTACCACGGCAGCCGCGGCGAATTCCTGAAAGTGGTTGATGATTACGATTGGGAGATATGTCTGATTCAATATAACTATTCCGATGAGAATTTTCAGGCGGGAGTAACGGGACTGCGTAAGGCCGCACAGAGAATGCCGGTAATCATCATGGAACCGCTGCTGGGGGGAAAACTTGCCACGGGCCTGCCCAAAGAAGCGGTGGAAATTTTTAAAAAAGCAAACCCAAACCTGTCCCCCGCGGCATGGGGGCTTAACTGGATCTGGAATCAGGAGGAAGCGACGCTTCTGCTTTCCGGCATGAGTAACATGGCCCAGCTTGAAGAAAATCTGCACCTTGCCGATACCGCCCGCGCGGGGATGCTGGGCGAGGCGGAGCATGACACATACCGCCGCGCGCTGGGAGCGCTAAACCGGGCCTGCAAAATCCGCTGTACCGGCTGCAATTACTGTATGCCCTGCCCCCGCGGCATTAATATTCCCGGCTGTTTTTCCGCGTATAACGCCATGTACTCAATGGGCTATATACAGGGGATGAAACAATTTGTCACCAGTACCGGCCTGGTTTCGCAGCGTTCAGGCAGTCCCCGCCTCTGCATACAATGCGGCATATGCGAAAGCCACTGCCCGCAGCGTTTACCCATTATGAAAAATCTGGCGCGGGTGCGGCGGCGCATGGAACCGTTCTGGATCAGTCTTATCGGCGCCTGCGCGCGGACATTTCTTGACAAAAAGCGGAAGAAAGCAAATGTTTAAAAAATTTGCATTAATATTCACTTTCTGTTTTCCGCTCATCTTTTCCGGCTGTTCGCGCCGCGATAATGTTACCCATAACGGACAATCAAACATAACGCCGTTAATCGCCGTAAGCATTCTGCCGCATGAATGGTTTGTTTCCCGCATCGGCGGGGATCGGGCGCGGACGCTGGTTTTGGCGGGGCCGGGACAGAATCCCCACAACTATGAACCAACGCCCCAACAGATCAGCGGACTTGCGCGGGCCGGCGCGTGGATACTGTCCGGCGTTGAATTTGAAATAAGCCTCCGCCCCAAAATTGAAAAACTGTTCCCCGCCCTGCCCATCATTGACGGCGCGGCGGGAGTAACGTTCAGAACGCCGGAAGAAGACGATTATGATGACGGGATAGACCGCCATACCTGGCTTGGACACGAGCCGGCAAAGATACTTGCCGCGCATATCCGTGACGCGCTATCCGCCCTTGATCCGGCAGGCGCGGATCGGTACACGGAAAATTATATCAAAGTGATACAGGACATCGACGCTGAATTTGCCGCCCTGCGCCGTGAGCTTGCCCCGCTCAAGGGAAAAAATGTTTTTGTATATCACCCCAGTTTCGGCTATTTTCTGGACGAGTTCGGCATCCATCAGCAGGCGGTGGAAACCGGCGGCAAATCACCCGGCCCCCGCGCGTTGAGCCGCCTGATCGCGCTGGCAAAAGAAGAACAGCCCGCGGCGATTTTTGTGCAGGCCCAGTTTCCCGTCAGCGCCGCCCAAACCCTCGCGGACGCCGTCGGCGCGGTCACCGTCAGCCTGGATCCCCTGGCCCCGGACTGGCTTGCCAATATCCGGCGCATGGGAGAGGCGTTGAAAGATTCGGAGTTGAGGCAATAAAGGATGAAATTATTATGTTAAAATATTTTTGCAGAGAATATTTTCTCAAAGCAATACTGTGCGTTACCGGCGTTGTTATTATAGGCATTGGCGTCGGTTGTATGCGTTACGCTGATTTCGGAATCGATCCCTATATGTGTTTCATGAACGGACTGCATCTCGCGGTATTTAAAAAACCTGGAATTTCTTTTGGGGCTACATTTGCCATAGCCAGTTCTTTAATGATAGTGATAGTCTTAATTTTTGATCGATCTAAAATTGGTTTGGGAACTATCGCGGCCATAACGCTTACCGGTTATGTGTCTGACTTGGGAGTCTTCCTCTGTAATTTCATAGTGATTGAAGGAATAGCGTCGTATATTTTACGCGCCGGAATGATGGTCTCCGGAATTTTATTGGTAGCTATAGGCTCAGGAATGTATTTTAATACCCATGTAGGCGTTTCACCTTACGACGGTATCGGGCTTATAATTACCCAAAAAACCGGGAATCAAAATATGTACCGCTGGATCAGAATCGGCACAGACTTGATCTGCGTAGGCATGGGATTCCTGATGGGAAATATACCCGGAGTGGGAACTGTTATTATGGCGTTCTTTACCGGACCTTTATTCGCGTTTTTTCGTAATCGGATATCAGTATGGGGCAAAAAACGGGGGATTATTACATGGTAATATGTTTTACTCGCCGGACAGCGGGTTTACCAGCAATGTGTCGTCAATGATAATGGCGACGCGGCCCTCGCGGAGCAAACTGCGGTTTTCCTTGTTGGAGATTATCTGCAAAACGTCTTCCCTGCCGATAATGGGGTCGGTGGGCTGTATACCGAATACACCGTGAGCAAAAATCCGCAGGGGGCGGTTGCCGACAACGGCGGCAATTTCACGGGAAAGCCCCGACGGCCCCCCGGCAAAAATCTCCCTCATCGAAAAATAATGAACCATGGCGCCGGCGCGGGGATTCAGCATATTCCGTTCAAAAACCAACTTCATTTCCGTATCCCATATTTTGGGGAACAGGCAGGGCCGCAGCAGGGCGGCGCTTTTCGTTGTGCCGTACACCGGCAAATTTTCAGCGGCAATAATAATAATCCCCGTATAGGCCGGAGCGGACACGGGGGTCAGCGTTACCGGAACTTCAACCGGACGCTGATGGCGGATAAGGGCGGCGCTAATATCATTAATGTTCAGCGTGTAAAATGCCAAAAGGCTGCTCAAATCGGGGGAAAGCGCGGGCGGTACGGCGCGGACCTGCAGGGCAAGATTCTCTACATCAATGAAACTCCATTCCCCCCGCCCGACCAGGTCGGCGACAATTGAAGAGGAATCAACCTGTATATTTAAAATAGCGGGACGAATCAGCCTGATGTATTCGGAGGCAATGAGCGCCTCGCCCTGCATTCTGCCGTTGGGCAGTTTAAGGCCGGAGGACGCCATATTCAGGGAAACAACCGCGTTTATTTCCTGTTTGTCCCATTCAAGCGCTCCGTTTATGGTAATTTTTTCCTGGGCAAACACAGATACGGCGCACCATACGGCGCATAAGAGCGCGCAGCACAGCAGCCGCTTCGCTAATTTCTCGCTTCTCATTCCTCATTCCTCACGGTTCAAAACTCTCCTTTTCTATTATCGGTACTTTCAGGGCTTTTCCTATGGATAGAATTTGATTTAATTCCATATTGTTTTCACTGGCCAAAACCTGGGGATCAACATGGTAACGGATGGCCAAAGACCATAAAGTATCGCCCTTGCTGACCAGGTGGGTTCCCTTAAAGTCCCCACTACTCTGCCCCTGCCCCTGCCCCTGCGCTGGCGTACTTGCCGCGCCGGTATGCGGCGCGCCATTATACGGCGATATATCCTTGAAGGCGGGAATAATGACCACTTCGCCGATTTTGAGGTAACGGTTTGCGATGCCGGGGTTGTACTGCTCTATCATATCAATGGAAACGCTGTAATGACGGCACAAAGCGGACAGGGTATCGCCGTATTGTATCTGGTAGCGGTAATACCGCAGCAGTATGGTATCCTCCCTTTCCAGGAGGCCGGCAACCGTCTCCGTCTGCGCCGGCGGAATTTTCAACTCGTAGTTTTTATCCGGCGGGGTAATGCCGTACAGCAATTCCGGATTCAGGCGGTGGAGCAGGTTCCGGTCTATTCCCGCTTCCCGCGCGATAATATCCAGCGATACCTGCTTCCCCGGTTTAATGGTTGTCCATCCAACCGTTTCAGGCCAGTAATCCACGCCGAACTGGCGGGGCCGCGAAAGAATATACGACACCGCCAGAAACTTGGGCACATAATGAATCGTTTCCTGTTTGAACTCTTTTTTATTACACAGAAACCAGTAGTCCCGGCTGTTGGTTCTTTTGACCGCCCGGTTTACCGCGCCCAGTCCGGCATTGTATGCCGCCAGCGCCAGATGCCAATCCCCCAGGGTTCGGTAATTATCCGTGAGTTTTTGCAGGGCGGCAACGGTTGACTTCCGGAAATCACGGCGCTCATCAACCAGATCATTTACCTTGATGCTGAAGGGCGCGATACTGTTCATCATAAACTGCCACAGGCCCGTCGCGCCGGATTTACTGCGCGCCGTACTCAGATACCCTGATTCAATAAACGGCAAATAGGCCAGTTCCGGCGGCAGTCCGCGCTGTACTATTTCATCCTGTACATAAGGAAGATATATGCTTCCGTTTTTGATAATCGAATTGATCCACGCAACGCCCCCGGCGCTTGAATATTTTTCGATATAAAACATGGTCAGCGGCTGATTAAGGGATTCGGGAATCAAAAGCGAGTAGTGGGGATCGGGGATCGGGGATCGGGGATTGGGGATTGGGGATTGAGCATTGGGGCGGACATTTCTCAGCGGGCGGTTATGCGACACCGGCGGCGGCAGGGCGTCTCCGCCGCTTTGCGCCCACAGTGTGGATACTACGCCCATAAATAACAGTATGCAAAAAAGATGTGCTAATCTTCCCCTGGTCGTCATACTAAATCTTCTCTCCGTAATATATACCGGCCCATTCCCAGCGGCCATGAATCTCCGGATCGGAGGGAAAATAAATTTTCCTGAAGTAGAGATACCAGGTAGAAAGATACTGCGACCAGCCCCATGTCCGCAGGTAGGCTTCGGTGGAATTGGAGGAAGCGTCAAGCTGATTCGCGTAACGGATACGGTTACCCTGCATAAAGTCGGACAGGCTGAAGTCGGCTATGGCGGAATTGTCAAGTTCACCCTGCCCCCAGGAATGGGCAAAAAAGTTGACCTTGGCCTGACAGCGTCCAAGCTGGCGGGGACTGCCGGCGTCCAGAGCGGCCTCCACGGCGGCAAGCAGGGAGGACAGGCTTTCATAGGTCCAATCCTTGTGGGAGTTATTAAAATCAACCTGCTGCCGGGCGTATTCTTCCGCGTTGGGGAAACCGGGAATCATCGTCCCGGCATAGGGCAGATAACGGGTATAGGCCTGTATCGCGCTGTTCCATTCGCCAATCCGCTCATAGGTCTGGGCAAGCATAAACCAGGCTATCCCCAGATCTATCCTGTCCGAAAAACGCGAAATTAATTCCTGATAGTACCAGACCCGCTGTACCGGATGTTTGGTCAGCTCAATCAACTGATTAAGGCAGGCAAAATGTATCGATTCATCGTTGACGGTCAGATCGGGGTAGTTTTTCACGATTAAATCAAAATACTGCGCCGCCACCGGCAGGGAATCCTGCTGCATATAGGCGTAGGCAATCATCAGTAAATAGTAGCTATTGTAGGGATCATGGGGAAAGTTGATAGTCCGCCCGCTGAGGAAGTGGATCAGTCTGCCGTATTCCTTCGCCCTGGCAAAATTGTTGGCTATTTCCCGCACCACCGCAAAGGTACTTTCGGGAAGGTTATCCTCCCTGACAAGCAGCGTGAACAGTTCCCGTAAATGTTCCCTGTTTTCGCGGGAACCGGTAATGTAATACGGGTCAATTTTGACCGCATGGGGTTTATACAGCGTTTTCCCGCAGACGATTACAAGTACGGTAAAAACAGCGAGCAGCGCAATAATTTTCATCTTATTCATTGAATAAATCCTATAATGGCAGTATAATCTATATGTGCAAATATCAATAGTGGTTCCTTTCCTTTTAATTATCTTCGGCATTGGCTGCGCCATTCTTGCCATAAAGCGCCATCGGCGGCGTTCATTATACCTGTTTCTTGCGGTTTTGCTTCTCCTGACAGGGTTGTTTTTCTTCCTTAATGCCATATACGTTATCCGCATGGGATTCCCGCAGGCATGGTCCCTGCTTCCGATTTTTACCGGAGCGGCCCTGCTCCCCGCCGGTTGGCGCCGCTACGGGGTATTCAAGACCACTTATATTATTCTGTCCACGGCTTTTGCCATTCTGGGAACGGTCATGATGTTTTTTGCGTTGCATCTGGTCGCTTTTTCGCTTGCCCAATTCGCCCGTGACTGGTGGGTCCTGCCGGTACTGCTGACGGGACTTACCCGGATGTTTATTTTTCTTGACGCCAGGCACACGAGAGAGCCAGAAACCAACAAAGCTTAAAAACAGAGAGGATATAGTATGCTTTCACGGGAAGATTTTATCTTTACCATCGGTTACGACGGCCCCGCGGCAGTTATAGACGGTCAGGCGAAAAAGCGCTACGGTTCACTTTCAACAAGGGAACTGGCCGAAAAGGGGCTTTTCCGTCCCGCCTATTCTTCGGCAATCTGGTCAAACGACCCCAAAGACCGGGAAGCCCTGGTAGAAGTCTACAATCGAATCAGCGGTTCTTCCCTAAAACCCGACTCTCCGCTGGACCGTCTGTTTGGCGTTTTCCCGATTAAGGTAAGCCGATCAATAACGTTGTAAGGGTGAATATAACCTCTTGAATTGACAGTATTTGAATGGCTGTGGTAGGGTTAGTTGGGTCAAGTTTCGGGGCGCGCGCTGCTCAGGCTAAAGCCTTCGCGCCCTTTGGGCATACAGTGGCGTTTATTGAGCGCTACCACATGCTGGATTTGTGATCCACACGGCTACGCCGTGCTTTTATCTGTGGGGGTGTACCGGTTTCGACTGGTACGATTCGGGGTATAGGTTGCAGGTGGAGCGCCCATCTCCTGATTGGGCAAAAAATTTAACTGCCAACAATGACAGTTACGCTTACGCCTTAGCTGCGTAAACGCGTGGAACCGTTCCGCTGCCCTGAGGGACGGCTTCCGCGTCGCAATCAGGGCTGGTTTTGCCGCCGCTTCCGGAGACGGCAGAACAAGATTTCCCGGAATACGGGTTGGCCGCGCGCCGTTTAGCCAAGCCATCCCCGACACTTTAATAGGCGGCTAAACCTGTAGAAGCCTGTATTTCGCGTATTAGGACGCGGGTTCGACTCCCGCCACCTCCATTTTTTAGCTGGCGTTTATCCGTTTTATCTCCTTATGGTTGGTCGTTAACTTTCCGGAAAATGCGTCTATGGGCTTTCTGGGGGCCTTCTGGGGCATTTTGGAGCGTCTATAGTACTAAAAATAAGGCGGATTATGTTTTTATAACTTGCATTCATCAAGAATTCTTGCTGGGTTAATCTTGAAAAAATGAGCCTGGTTTACAAAAGCAGTTACTGAAATCACATGGTTTCCGTTAAATACAGAGATCCGAAAAGAAATCAGGCTGCCATTGTCAACACGAAAAAAGTCAGCGTAATAAAACTGGGTTTCGATCACCGTTTTTTTCCATGACCCTTGAGGAGAGGCAATAATTCCATTCTGAACCAGATTATTGATAATACACTCAATAAGCAGATAATCGGTCATTATGCCGCTGCCTCTAGCGTAGAGACTTGAATATTTATATTGGATATTATGATTTTGGCAACGCCGGCAGCTACGTCTCTAATCTGCTGCGTTATTTCCTCCGC
>Ga0268262_10001986_pt1 | contig 24192 bp, 21 predicted proteins | sample TergutNc150P3_FD_190354 | JGI IMG/M metagenome (GOLD analysis project Ga0268262, IMG submission 190354) | Nasutitermes corniger P3 segment gut microbial community from laboratory colony in Florida, USA - Nc150 P3 (SPAdes) (version 2) | ecosystem: Host-associated > Arthropoda: Insects >...
GCTATTTATTTACAAATACGGCGCTCGGACTTCCGTCGGTTCTTATCCGGGAATTCTATTGTATGCCGTATTTTTAGCGATCTCGTTGCCGGTCTATTTGAAATTTTTGAGTTCATGGGTTGACAAGCTGAAAGATGCGCGCTTTGCCGTTGTATATTTCGGTATGCTCGGTCTTTTCGCGCTCTCGGCGGCGGCCTTGCTTTTCAAGATAGATCCGTATTCTATTGATGTCGACAGGTGGTCAGCGATACACGAATTTCTTAAAAACCTGTTTGCCGGGGAATTCCCCTACTTAGCGCGTTCGCATTTAGGCAATATTGCGTCTCCGTTGCCGGTTATGAACTTCATCGCCATACCGTTCTATTTTATGGGCGACGTCGGGTATCTTCAAGTTTTTACATTTGCGTTGACGGCGGTCGTCGTGTTTTTAGCGCCTTTGCCTAAGAGCGGCAAAATACTGTTTATGGCGGCGTTTCTTCTATCACCTGCTTTTTGGTATGAAATCGCGGTGCGCAGCGACATGGTATCCAATATTTTGATAATATGCGTTTGTTTGCTTTTTATAGAAAAAATTACGGGCGGGAAGCCCTTTGATCATCCGGTAAAAGCTGGATGTATTTGCGGAGCGCTTTTTTGCACGCGCGGCGTTTTCGCCATACCGTTTGCGGTCTTCTTTTTCGCGAGAGCCGTATCGTCCATCAAGGAAGCCGGGCTCAGGAAAACTCTTATTTTCGCGGCTTGCGTCCTTATGGCTTTTGCGCTCTTTTTGGCGCCGTTTGTACTGTGGGATATCGAGCTTTTTAAGCAAAATAGCCCGTTTTTGATGCAAACTAACAAATCGCCGGCAATTGTGTCCGCTATGGCGCTCGCGTTCGCCGCGCTGCTTTCTTTTAAAGTTCGATCCGCAGGCCATTCATTCCTTAGAACCGCAGTATGCTTATTCGCCCTTATGGGAACCACGATGATAATCAAAGTTTTTAAAGTAGGCTGGAATACGGCGATTTTCGAACATAAATTTGACGTAACCTATTACGCTACGATAATCCCGTTTATTGTTTTAGGAATGGTTTATGACGCCGATGAACATAAATATTAAGGAACGGTGAAAATATGCGGCTTCTTGACGCGCGTCTCGATCTACATACCGGTTGCAACTATAGGTGTGTTTATTGCCAAAATCGCCCTCTGCCGGACAAGCCTTCAACGGCTTTTCCGCTTGATAAACTGCTACAACTTCTGCCTATTTTGAACAAATACTGTTGGAGCGTTTTCCTATCCTGCGGAGGCGAACCTACGCTGCACCCCCAGTTTCATGAAATAATGCGAAAGCATGTTCCGGATTTATTGTCAAAAACCGATGTTTTTCTTGTTACGAATGGATTTAAGCTGGATAACGACGCTTGCGCGGCCATTGTGGAATCAGGAATTACAAGAGTGAATATTTCAGTTGATACTCTCGATGCCGCGATCTACGGCCGGTTGTGCGGATGCGCCGAAAGCGCGCTTGCTGTCGTTTTGAAAAATATAGACATGCTGCTGAAAACAAGGGGGCATAAAAAATATCCAAAGCTGTTTTTGACATCCGTAGCGATGAAAAGCACGATAGAGAAAATGCCTGATGTTTGCGAGTATGTGGCTAAATCGGGGCTTGACGGCCATAGGATACAACTGATGACGCCTTATGATACGGTAGGCATGCGGGAAGAGGATATTGCGGGTTTGGCCGACGCCCGCGCCGTATTTGCGCAATGCAAAGCTATTTTGCGTAAAAAAGGCGTTGTATCCGATATTCCATTGTCTCTTGGGACAAAAATAGAATCGACACTTAGGGAGACTTCGTTTTTAAAGAATAAGATTGAATACCTGACGACATCCATGAAAAAATTCTTTACCGCCGCGCAAAAGAACGGGTGTAGACTTGCCGGTCAGCTAATACACATTGACGCTTGCGGAAATATAGAATTTTGCAAGCATAGCATAACGCAACCGGGCAATATGTTCGACGGTCCCGACATGGAATTGGATAAACAAGTGGCCGATACCTATAGCCGTATGCGTAAAGACAAAATGCGCTGTTGTTCGGGTGAATGCCCTTATTTGGTAACGAAAGCCGTATAAGATGTTTCTTTTTATAAAATAAATATCAAACATTTATTGGGAGCTCCTTTTGATATGATACGCAAAAGTATAGAACGTAACGCCGTATATGCCGTGATTTTCGTTGTCTCGGCTTTCTTTTTACTTCCGTTTATCCTGTTTGGGGTAAATTCATACGTCACGCCCCATGATAATTTAGACGCAATCATACCTTGGTACAAAATGTATCATGATAACGGGTTATTTTTTTTATTTGACGCTCACACAAAAGGCCAGGATGGAATGTCAACGCTCTATTATTCACAAATGGGCTTTTATTTTCAAGGTTTTTTGTTTTTGATTTTCAGTGATTTTACGGCTTATACCATATCGTACTATTTGGCCGTTTTTATCGGTTTTACATCAATGTATATATTGCTAAGGAAAATACTCGGTTTTTCATATGCTTTGAGTGTTTTGATTGCCGTTTGTTATGCTTTTTTACCTGTATTGCCTATATGGAATATCGCCGTGGCGACATTGCCGTTAATAATCGCTATTTTTATATATTTAGCGTTTAAGCATGGCGAGCGTTTTTCTTGGAAGACGCTCGCGTTGTTGTTTTTTCCTTTCTTTTCTTTCTTCGCTACCATTGGAATTTTTATTTTAGGCGTTTGGTTTATCGCAATGTGCGCGCTTGGAATAAAGCGCAGAAAAATCAATCTCAATCTTCTTGTAGGTTTTTTTCTGCTGTGTATCGGATATATAGTATCGGATATACGGCTATTTTATATTATGTTCATTGATAAGGTACCGCTTAACCGTGCTGTATTCGATATGCATCCGGTGGAATTTATCGCTCAAATACAAACGCTTTTCTATAAATTTATACATTATTTCGTCAACGGAAATTTCTTTGCGGCACCTCTGAACAATCTTATTGTGATGCCGGTCGCATTTTTTGTTTCGTTGAATTATTTGATTATCGCAATCGGCAAAGTAAAAAAACAATACGGAACAATAGCGGCTCGTATAAAGGCTGTTTTGGAAGAGAGCGATACCGATGTAAAGATGTTATTTTTGTTTGAGATTGTTATTGTTGCATTTTGCTTTACCGCAGCCTTAGACGATTCTGGGCTATTGGATAATTTTATAGTAAGATTTATTCCAATGTTGAAAGGTTTTGTGTGGGACAGAGTGTGGATATTCAACCGAGTGTTATGGTACGTTGTTTTCGCGTTTTGTTTAAAGATTATCCTGAAAGACAACATTGGCGTATATATAGGTAAAAAAATAAAAATGCCGCAATACTTTCCTAGAATATGCGTCGGCACTCTTATTTGTTTGCAACTTGGGTATACCGCGTTAGTTCCGGTAATTTTTAATGATCAAGTTAAAACATGGTTTTACCAAACAGTTATTAAGACTGGCATAGCAAAAAAGATCGGGCTAAATATTGAGTATAACAAATTTGTTTCCTACAAAGAATTTTTCGCAGCCGAATTATTCGACAGAATCAAAAAAGATATATCTTATTCAGGAGAAAAAGTCGCGGCTTTCGGTTACCATGCTAATATCCTACAATATAACGGCTTTAACTGCATTGACGGATATAATAACTTATATCCCTTGGATTCCAAAGCGCGATTCAGAAAATTAATTGCGCCTGAACTTGAAACTAATGAGATGTCAAGGGAAGCTTTCGATGATTGGGCGTGGTATAGAATGTATTTGCATAGCGCGAACCTGCCTTACGAACGTACACGAGACAAAAACACAAAACCCACAAAACTTAATATTGATATGGACGTTTTCAAAAATGATTTCAAGGCGACCTATATTCTTTCGCGAGCTGAAATTTCCAACAGCGACACCTTAGGACTTGAATTAGTGAAACGATATTATGATGACAAAAGTATTTACACTATTTATTTGTATAAGGCTCTTTAACGCAAGGCCTATACTAATCCTCACGCTTTCTACATACCGCCAAAAGAGACAGCCCTGGCGGATAGATATTAAGCTTCGCCAAAAACGCGCATATACTAAAATCGATATTTAGAATAATTCGGATAGCTTGGGTTAAAATATGATTCTCTCCGAAACGCCAGCTTCCGATACCGGATTGTGACGATGCGTTTTTTTTCTTTGTCAATAGCAAACTTATTAATCTGGCAAAAAATAAACTCGCGTAAAAATAATGGCATCTCTCCACAAACAGCTTATTGGAACGTAAAAACGCGAGCAGTTGTTTTCTGCCGTACCTTCGATAGTGCCTAAGAAAAACATCGTGGTTTGAAAACAGCATTTGAAACGCCGGAACCGTAACAATCACCAACGCGTCAGTCGACAATTTCCCTAATATTTCTTTTATGAACGCGCCGTCGTCTTGAATATGCTCAATAACATCCATGAGCATTACCGCGTCTATGGACTCTGGAAGCTCGGATATATCGTTAAGACAAAGAACTCCGTCGATGAGCTCCGATTTTTCGGTATATCCGGTATCCACCGCATACTTAGCCGACGCGGCGCCGCCCGGCAATTTTGATAAAAAAAAACGATCTCCGGCGCCTATATCGGCTATGCTGCGCATAACATGCTTTTTGACAATATCCAATATGCGCTGCGTGCGCGACAGCTCCCACGGATGGCGGTTGACGCACGATGTTTTTTCCGTCAAATCCATCAGTTTTTCTCCCTTATCACATAATGCGGCCGTCGTTTAACTTCGGTATATGTCTTCGCCATATACTGTCCCAGTACGCCGATTGTGAACAGTTGTATACCGGAACAAAAAAGGATGACGCAGACCGTTGACGCCCACCCGCTCACCGGGTCGCCCCATAGCAGTTTGCGGACGACTATGATAACTATGCTTGAAATAGCGGCAATGAACATCAGTACCCCGAATACGGAGGCGACGGCAAGCGGTTTTGACGAAAAAGCGATTATGCCGTCGAGCGAGTACAGAAACAGTTTCCAAAAAGACCACTTTGTTTTGCCCTCCTTCCGCTCTATGTTTTCATACTCGAACCACTTTGTTTTGAAGCCTATCCACGGAAAGATGCCCTTTGAAAACCTATTTCTTTCGGATAATTCGAGAAGCGCGTCTAAATATTTTCTGTTCATCAAGCGGAAGTCGCGCGCTCCGTCGACGATCTCTATATCCGTTATTTTTTTCATAACAGAATAAAAACAGCGCGCGAAAAAAGAGCGTACCGGCGGCTCCCCGGCGCGGTTCACCCTTCGGGTCGCGGCGCAGTCGTACTCTCCGGAGGCCACGCACTCAAGCATTCGCGGAATAAGAGACGGCGGGTCCTGCCCGTCCGCGTCGATAGTCGCTATGTACTCGCCCCGCGCCGCCTGTAATCCGGCAAGTATGGCCGCCTCCTTCCCGAAATTACGCGAAAACGATATGTACCGAACACGGCCCGGCGATGTTGACGAAATCCGCCGTAAAACGTTCAGGGTGCCGTCATTTGAACCGTCGTCCACAAAAATTAGCTCAAACCGCCCGTCTACGGCGGCAAGCGCTTTGACGGCCTCTTCATGGAATACGGAGACAGCCGCCTCTTCGTTGTAGCATGGAACCACAAGCGAGACAAGCGGGGCGGCGGAAGGGGCCGCCTGAGAGCGGCAATCAGTCACCTCATCGCAAAATACGTCAACGGCCATAGAAAAGCTCCTCGTTGGGTACTTTTGTCCGATTCATACCCATAAATATATATTATGCGCACTGATAATCGGGTAATTTTAACGATTTACAGCCATATTTTCCGGCAAACCGCAAAAATAAAGATTTTATTTGTTATTTTAATATGGAATTTATTATATTATTAAAATGAAACACATTTTCAGACTTCTTCGCCCGGAACAGTGGGCAAAGAATTTATTTGTATTTTTGCCGGTGTTTTTCAGCGGACAGCTGCTGAACGTTTCCGCGTTGCTGTCTTGCGCCGTAGCTTTTACGGCTTTTTCGCTTGCGGCGAGTTCCATTTATTGTTTTAATGACATCTGCGACGCGGAAGCGGATAGGTCGCATCCCCAAAAATGCGGGCGTCCGATCGCGTTAGGCGTTATTTCCGCAAAATCGGCTTACGCGGCGGCGGCTGTTTGTTTACTAATGTCTTTGTGCGTCATTTTCTTTTGGGGAGGAAACGCGCGTTACACCGTAATGGCGTTAATCATATTTTATTATATAATGAACTTCGCCTATTGCGTCAAGTTGAAACTTTATGCCATTATAGACGCTGTGATTATTTCCATCGGATTTGTGCTGAGGGTTTCCGTCGGCGGGGCCGCCGCCGGCATCAGGTGTTCGGAGTGGATTATTATAATGACGTTTCTGCTCGCGCTGTTCCTGGCCTTCGCCAAACGGCGCGATGACGTTATACTATACATCAATACGGGCGCGGCTCCTCGCCAAAATACCGGCCGATATAATTTGGAATTTATGAACCAGATAATAACCGTTGTCGCGACAGTTGCAATAATAGCCTATATTATGTACACGCTTTCGCCCGGCGTTATGGATTATTATAACACCAACCACATCTATCTCACCGGTATTTTTGTGCTGACAGGCATTATCCGTTATTTGCAGGTTACTATAGTCGATGTGAAAAGCGGTAATCCGACAAAGATTTTATTACATGACCGTTTTATACAATGCTGCATTGCCGGTTGGATCGTTTCGTTCCTGATAATCATTTATTTGAAAAATATTGCCGCTATGTTCAGGACGGTCATTCCATGATTCCATACAATTGCGATCTTACCTTTTTTGAGAGGATAAAAAGAACTTGGTTTACAAGGGATTTCATGCTATTTGCTTTTTGCGGCGGAATGGGCACGCTTACCAATTTTATTTGTTCTTTGGCCGTTTCAACAATGCTGAATCCCACGATTTCGTATATTTTAGGCTATGGGATAAGCTTATTTGCCGCCTATGCGCTAAACGCCAAATTGATATTTCATCGTAAGTTTTCGGTTACTGAATTCATAAAATTCGTTATTTCATACATTCCGAATTTTTTGATATTGTTTACATTTGTGCTGATTTTCTTGAATCTGCTGCATTGGAATAAAGTTATCGTATACGCATTGGCGGGTTTATTGGGGCTGCCGCTGACATTCTTGCTCGTAAAAATTTTTGCATTCGGTAAAGGAGACAAAAAATGAAGACTTTTTTTATTACAGGCGGAGCCGGATTTTTCGGGATAAATCTGACCAGATTTGCGCTTGAAAAAGGACATCGGGTCGTATCTTTCGACATATCGCCGGAATACGGATACCCTGAAAAAGACGACGACCGGATAACCGTCGTGCACGGCGATATTCGGGATTTGGAGGCTGTCCGCGCGGCTATGTCCGGCTGTGACATAGTTGTGCATACCGCCGCCGCGCTTCCTCTTTATTCGGAGAAGGACATACGCACCACCGATATCGACGGGACAAGGAATGTGCTGCTGGCGGCCCATGAGACCGGCATAGGCCGGGTAATTCAGATATCGTCAACCGCCGTATATGGAATACCCGACCACCATCCGTTGGTTGAGGACGATAAACTTGTAGGCGTGGGCCCTTACGGAATAGCTAAGATAGACGCGGAAAAAGTATGCGAGGAGTTTCGCGGAAAGGGCATGACAGTTCCGATTCTGCGCCCCAAATCGTTTATCGGACCGGAACGTCTCGGAGTATTCGCTCTCTTTTACGATTGGGCGGCGAGCGGACGCGGGTTTCCCATGATCGGAAGCGGCGGCAACCGTTACCAGCTGTTGGACGTATACGACCTTTGCGCCGCGACATATTTGTGCGCCGAACTGCCGCCCGAAAAAGCGAACGACACTTTCAATATCGGCGCGGAAGAGTTTACGACCATGAAAGAAGATTACCAGGCGGTGCTCGATTACGCCGGATTCGGGAAGAAGATACGCGGATTTCCGGCGGCTCCGGTAATATGGACGCTGCGCCTTTTGGAAACGCTGCGTCTCTCGCCGCTCTACAAATGGGTTTATGAAACGGCTTCTAAAGATTCCTTCGTTTCTATAGAAAAAGCTAAAAAAGTCTTGGGCTTCAGCCCCCGCTATTCAAACAAAGACGCGCTGATCAGAAACTATAAGTGGTATTTGGATAACCGCGATTCCTTTATCCATACATCAGGAGTTTCCCATCGCGTGCCGTGGAAGCAGGGAATTTTGGGAGTCGCCAAGCTGTTTTTTTGAAGAAAGGACGGCGACGCAAACGCTGCCCTACCCCGCCCTAACCGCCGACACGATGACCAGCGCCTGGATCCCCTCTCCACGACCGAAGGCGGTGAGACCCTCGCCGGTGGTCGCTGTTAAGCCTATGTCGTTCTCTTTCAGCGACAGTATTGACGCGATAGACTTCTTTATCGCTGGGATGCGGGCGGCAAGGTGAGGTCTTTTGGCTTCTACCGATATTGATACGTGCGTCAACTTCCATTTATCTGCGGACAGAGTCTCCACCGCCTTGTCTAAATATACGCGGCTGTCCGTCTGTCCGTTACGGCATAGATCATCGCTTATCTTACCCAAAATATTTTGACCCGACACGCCTGAGATCGCGTTCGTCACGGCGTGCAGGATGACGTCCGCGTCGCTGTTGCCTTCAAGGCCGGGGCAGTCCGGGATCGTCACGCCGCCGAGGATCAGCGGCTTCGACGAACCGTCGGGCTCGAAGCGGTGGGAGTCTTGGCCGACGGCCGATACGGACACGCAACCGCCGCTACTGGCATCCATGAACGACCTCCTTTATCGTCGGGTACTCCGGCAGGAACTCCATTACGTAATACAGCCTCTCCAGCGCCGTCGGTATGAATTCGCGGTAGCGCGGCTTGTCCTTGTGCAAAGAGAGGTTGGCGTAGGCTCCGAGCGCCTGCATTAACCGCTGGGCGGCGCAGATGTAAAAATCGTTCTTCGCGGCGGCGGCGTTCGTTTTGGTCAGGTAATATTCCACCAAACGCTCCATCATGTCTTTACCTAAATTAACGTACGGGTCAAAGATCAGCGACGCCGCATCGTAGTGCGGCGGGCCTAAGCGCGCGCCTTGGTAGTCTACGAACTTGATATGCCCCCCGTTTGCGATAAGGATGTTTTCCGATTGAAAATCGCGGTGTATGCAAACAGCGGGTTGAATGCCGGCCGCGTGCACGGCTATTTTGCGCCGCTCTTTCTCCCAATTTTCCGTAAGCAAACGTTCTTCGGCGAAGAATTCCACCACGCAGTGCCGCGAAAAGTAAGTAGTTTCCCAAATGAACGTCTCTACGTCCATCGACCGAGGCAATATAAACGGGCAGTTCGCGACGTCTTGGCTGTGCCACACGATAAGTGTGTTGATTATTTTGCGGTAGGCCTCTTCGATCAAGGCGCTGTTGCCGGCGTGTTCAACGCAGAACCGCTTCAGGGTGACGTCGCCCAAATCCTCCTCAAGGATCAGGCCGTGAATCGGATCGCTCGCGTATATCTTGGGCAGGAACGGGACGTATTGGGATAGATACGTCTCTATCCCCAAAAAACGCGGCCAGTCTTCGTCATCGCTGTCCCACTCCACGAGGATGTAGGACTGCTTCGCGCCCGACACCCTGAAAAAGCGGCGCGTGGAGGCGGCCTGGCCGGCCAGCTTGGCGGTCCAATCCGCGATGTCGAATTTCGGTATCGACGCTTCTAAAAAAGCGAGCTGAGCCGGGGTCAGTTCCGCGTTCTCCATCTCAACTTCCAAAAAATTAGTTCCCGTCAATTCCGCTTCCGTCAACTCCATAAATCAATCCTCCCGTTATTGACTTCGGTCTCTATTTTTTCCAACGCCTCGAGCGTGCCTATGTCCATCCACCACGAGGCTTCTTTTTTCGGTATGATAACGCCTGGGGCTCGTCCGGCCGAGGCCGCTCTTTTCCATATAGGGATGACGGAGAAGTCGTCTTCCTTGACAAATTCCAAAAATTCCCGCCTGTAAAACGCCACGCCGGTGAACTCCGCTTCAAGTATTGATTTGTCAATTATATGTTGTGTATTTGTAACTTCCTGGATTGCCTTACGGCGAAATAAACAAGTTGCTTCGTCGCTTCGCTCCTCGCAATGACGGTCGTTGCGAGCGAAGCGAAGCAACTTGTTTCTCTCGCCGTAAGGCGATCCAGTTGATTTTAATTCTTCCCTGTCATCGGAAACGCCGAGATAGTCGCCTGTCGCGCTGTCGTACAGTACCGTTCCCAAACCGTCCGTAGGGATCGACACATGGGAACAGATCCGCCCGCTTTCTACAAACCGAGCCGCCAATTCCGCTATGTCAAACTTGTGGAGAATATCCACATTGGCGATGAGAAATGTGTCGTCGCCGCCTAAAAAATCCCTGGCGAAATCAAGCGCGCCGCCGGTTCCCCTTATCTTATCGCTCTCATAAAACAATTCAAAGGGTATAGATGATTCACGCTGAAACCGCTCCATCTGTTCATGCAAATAATGCGAGTTGACGCCTATCGCCGAGAACACGCCCGATTTATGCAGAACGCGCAGATTATGCGCCAACAGCGGCTCCCCGCAGACGGGCACCAAAGCCTTTGGGAGCTTGTCTGTAATCGGCCTAAGACGTGTGCCGAAACCGGCGGCTAATATGAACCCGCGCATCGCCGCAGCTACTCCTTGTAGTAAGAGACCGATTTGAACAGTTCATGCCACGCCGCATAGCCCCTCTCCCAAGACGACCTAATCTCTTCCGCGCTCTCGCCCAACGCCAACGCGCCGCGCAGCTCCGTATCGCCCGCTAAGATGTCAAATGGCATCTTTTCGCGTTCGTACTCGTACGGCGGATCCTTGTACTTGAACCGATCCCCGCACTGCTTTATCACCGCGCCGAGAATGGCCGCCGTCGTCTGCACAGGCCTATACGCCTTTGGATCTGTAACGTGTATCTGCACCCCGCCGCAGAACTCCCCTTTCCACTTTTGGAATGTTGGGATGAAGCCGTGTTCGCGGAAGAGGCAGCCCGGCAGTTTCACGGCGTTGAGCGCGGCGGCGAGTTCAGCGGCGTTGATAAAGGGCGCGCCGAAAAGCTCGAACGGGCGCGTCGTCCCGCGCCCCTCGGAGAGGTTGGCCGCCTCAAGCAGCACCTGCCCCGGATAGACGATCGCGGTGTCGAGCGTGGGCATATTGGGCGACGGCAGAACCCACGGCAGCCCCGTATCGCTCCAAAGCGAGTCGCGCCGCCAGCCGTCCATCCACACGACGTTGACGTCGGCGTTGCTTACGTACAATTTTTTGATGAGAAGCGCCATCTCCCCCATCGTCATCCTATGGCATAGCGGCATGGCCGCCCCGCCCACGAAAGAGAAAAACTTCTCCGAAAGCATCGGCCCGTCTACGCCTATCCTGCCGATGGGATTCGGCCTGTCGAACACCCAGACGGGGACGCCGCTTTCGGCGCAGGCCTCCATGCAGTGTTTGAGCGTCCACACGTAAGTATAGGGGCGGGCTCCCACGTCCTGCACGTCGAAGATCACGGCGTCAATCCCGTCGAGCATGCCCGGCGTGGGCTTGCGGTGCTCCCCGTAGAGGCTGTAGACGGGGATTTTGAGGGTTGGATGGAGGCTCCCCTCCCACTCGACCATATTGTCCTGGGTCTGCCCGAAAAGCCCGTGCTGCGGGCCGAAAATAGCGGACAAAATAGGCCTGGCGGGTTCTTTGGAACCGTCCGCGAGGATGTCGATCACGTGACGGTAAGATGAATCTATGGAAGCCGCGTGGCAGACCACGCCCGCGCGCTTGCCGGCCAAAGGCTTGGGAGGGTCGGCGGCAAACTTGTCCAATCCGAATTTAGTCATTTATGTTACGCCTTTGCGGATTGTTGGCAATCATAGCACGATTTCCTTGACGAATTATGTTAAAATAACTCAAACCGAATAAAAAGTCATCTGACTTCCCCGCTCATCACGCGCCCACAGCCTCGGCGCGGCGCTCGACCGGACGCGTTTGCTGCAATTGCATCGCCATTTCCTGTAATTCTTCCGGCGTGAACAGCCCCTCCGGACGCTCGGCCTGCGACCGCATGATCGCGGCATCAATCTCTTCCCCGGTAAGGTTCTTCAACACATCGCGCCGTTCCTCTGTCCAGTTCCCACACTTCACAAAATCCTTGCCGATTAATTCCTCAACCATCGGAAATGTCTCGCTCATCGCATACCTCCTTTAAAAGTCTAAAGGGCTTATAACTCGTACTGTCGTAATGTTCGGTCTCCCGCATTTCTTTATAAAACGCAAATCCGTGGTCAATAAATAATCCGCCTTTGCCGCCTCTGCTGCGGCAAGGTGACGGGCGTCCATCGAGCGCAACCCCTTTGATTCTAATTCCTGCGCCCTTGCAATGACCTCTGCGGAAATACTGACCTCTCCCGCAATGGCCCCTCGATACACCTTTTCGGATATATCACGTTTCACCGCGTTGCGGTTATTCTCCATCTCGGCAGTGACCGCCCTACTGCCTACGATCATGTACCCGCCAAAGAAACGATTGTCTATAATCGTCCGAATCTTGGCGGCCTCCGCTATAGTGTTTAGTTGCGAGTCCTCATCGGTTAATCGACTGTAACAACAATTATCAAGGTAGATAATTATCAGACTAACCAACCGTTCTATAGCTTGTAGGTTCATCCCCCGCCCTCTCTGCCCCTTACATCTAAAATATCGTCATTCATATAACACGACTCCTTGTTTAATTATGTCGTTTTGGAACGTGCCCGGACACTTCGCGCGGGCTGAAAACTCGTCTTGGTTGAACGGAATCAAATCTAACGCCGTCTCTTGCACATCAGTCAATTTCACAAGCAGCTCTATTCCTACGTCTAACGGCCGCCTGTCTTTCACAGTCGTCAAAACGCACAAATCAATGTCGCTCCTCGGGGTCTCCTTGCCCGTGGCGTAGGAGCCGAAGAGGATGACCTTGGTCACGAGGCCGGTTGAGGCCAGAGTGCTTACGATTCTGTCTAATTCGGCTTTGATGTTTTCGTTCATATTGATGTTCCGCCCCTTTTGGTATAAAATAATATATGGGCGGCGGAGGTGTCAAATTCCTAAAAAAAAATCGACCCGCCACTCGCGCGGCGGGTTTGGGTAAAACAATCCAACATTCCTACGCTTTCTTTGCAATCCTATGCATACACGGAGTTTGGCTTCGCCGAGATAAACAAGTTGCCGCTACGCGGCTAACTCCGGCGGGATGCGGTTGGCTTCGCCTACCGCACCCCGCTGTCGAGTAGACGGAATCGACTTGCGCCGTCCGCCCCTCACAGAACCGTACGTGCGGTTTTCCCGCATACGGCTCTTCAAGTCAACTTTCGGTTCAGCTCTTTGTCTGTTTCCTCATTCACCTCTCGCTCGTCGTCACAGCAGTTGGCCTCGTGTGCCTTCCGTGGCTGGCTTAAGGTTAGACGCTGACTTGTCATCCCCTTCGCTCCACGCGCTTTCACGCGCTTCGACGCTACTATGGAATGATCCGACTTCTGACGACCCTTCAGTACGCGCTCCGTCTGTCTTTCAAGACTTAACTCGTTCTTACCAACGTTTGACTGCTTCGTTGGAGTTCGTCAGACCTCCCAGGTACACGTGTATTACCTTGCGTACTCGCCACGCTCTTTGACCCCGGCGGAACCTGCTCACTCTCGCGATTACGAGTGCGCATTGCTGCCTGCTGTAGACTGAAGCACATCGGCTTCCGCTTCTTCTTATAACGAGGCTCTATCGCTTCACGCTTCCGCATTGCGGCTCTTACGCTCCCATGCCTACGCTTAAACCTGACCTCGCGGCTTCGGCTCCAAGGCTTGGTACCGGCTGTTCGCTATACTTTGCCGGACGCGGTGTTTCACCGCGCTATAGTACACGCGCCGAACTGGCGCACTCAGTCCTTAACGCAACGCACAGAGTACCCGCCGCTCTTGACGTAGTTGTAGTAGTACTCGTCCACGTAGTCGTTGAGGTAGTACATGTTCCGGAGGTAAGCGACGCTCCCGTCGTTCTCCGCGGCCGCCCACCAGTAGCCGTAGTAGCCGGCATCGTAGAAACTGCCGTCGGAGACGCGGCAGCCGCCAGGCAAGGCCGAAAAGCCGTACTGATCAGTACCGTTACCGTTATTGTACCAACCGCTTCGTGCCTTCAACTTATTACCCGCCGTACTTGCACCGCCCGCCGCTGTCACCAACGCATCCCATTCCGCGTTAGTAGGCAGTCTCTTCCCGACAGACTGACAAGCCCTCTTCGCCGCTTCCCACGTATACAGCCTCCCGTACTTTGCGCAGTTAGCGGGATCGTCGTTATAACACCAAGAACCCTCCGTCGGTACGTTCAGATTCTCCTTCATCCACTTCCCTATCGGAACAGACCCGCCGCCGTTGTTATTGTTGTTGTTGCCGCTGTTGTTAGCGGGATTACCCCCTCCGCTCCCATGCCCCGCCGTCGCCAAAACCTCCCCGATGCTGTCGCCCGAACACCCCAACGACAGACACACCGCCGCGACCGCCGCAACCGCTATCGCCGCCGCCGTCAACCGCAACGTCCGCCTCCCGCCTGATCTTTGCCGCTCAATCATGATAATCTCCTCTGTTTAATTGTCAAAAGTTAAAATTTAAATTAATAACGGAATTTAGAACAAGAACCGCACCCCGACCGTCTGCGAATAGTACTTTGTGCCCGTGTTGAACCTATAGGATAGCCGGCAAGGCCCTAACGAAAGCCCGCCGCCGACAACGAATCCGGCGTTGAATATCGTTTCGTCGTGTATATTGCCGTAGTCGTCGCCGCCGAGTCTATAAAGCAAATCAAACGCCGCGCCGCTTTCAACGAAAAGCACGCTCCACTCAAACTGCGCGAGCAGAGGGACGTTCAGCCCGACGGCTCCGAATATCTCTTTGCTTTCAGAAAGGCCGCCTACGCCGCTCATAGGGTCGTAGTATTTAGAGTCGTAGTAGTCACTGTCCGTTTGACCCCATCCGCCCAAAAGATTGCTCTCCCAACCGAACGACAGCCCCGTTCCGCCGATCGGGCGGCTTTGCGCGAAGCCGACTTGAAATATATTGGTATTGGCGTCGCCCGATAAAACGTATCCCAGCGAGAACCCGTTTTTGGTCTTCCGCGCCGACGCGTTCCGTTCTTCGCCGTCGGACGGACGAGAGTCGGAACGCTTAGGTTTATTCGGCGCGCCGCGGAATTGGTAGCCTACCATTGTCTGGTGGCTGTTATAGCTGAATTTATCAGTATACTGGTTAATTCCCATGAGGCCTCTGTACGTGACTTCATAATTGCTCACGCGGTATTTGACGAAAGGGGCGAGAAAATTAAAACTTTCGCCGCTATATCCGCCGCCGACCATCCAAACACCGGCCGCCCCGCCGTAGACAAATTGCATCTGATTTCCGAAATCATATTCTTTGCCTAAACTAAGACCTAAGCCTATCAAGCCGCTGCCGTCGTCCATACCGAAACTCAGGTCAATCCCGAAAACCATCCCGCTCTTCCAAATCCATCCTATCTCCGCGTTCACGCCTCCCCAAGAGACAGGCGTTCCGACGGGCGATTGATACTTCGGCGTGAAGTAGAAAGATGTCCCGTCTCCCTCTCCGCCGCCGTCCGTCTCGTCCGTCTTGTCCGCGCTTCCCGCGCTTCCCCCGAACATCGAGAGGTCTATCCCCATGGCCTTAACCGCCGCCTGAGCCTCCGGCCCCGCCGAGTTCAAGGTGTTTATCGCCGCAGTAACGTCGGTTTTCGCCTTTTTCACCGCCTCCGTCGCGCTCGTCACCTTTTTCTTGGCATCCATTATCGCGGAATAGTTCTTAGACTGCGCCGCCGTTTTCACCGCGTTCGCCGCGTCTATAGATTTGGCCGTCGCGTCCTTAAAAGCGTTTACGGCGGTGACGACCATATCCACCGCTATCTTTGCGTCCCCGGTTACGGATACGGCGGCGGTCGGAGTAACTGCCGGAGCGACAGACGGCGCGCCTGTCGCGGATTCCGCGTTTTGGGCCGGCGGCGGCGCGGCGGCGGTTTGCGTATCGGCGATGTTTACGCCGAACATGCTCTCTACCGTTTGATTGGAAACCTGCGTGAGGTCGTTTATTGTCTTAAGCGGGCTTTGGGCTTCGCCTTTGAATACGATTTCTTCCGTCTCGGTGTCTACCATGCGTGTTGATATTACATAGAAATCAAACGCTTGGGTCACAGTAACCGCGCAGACGTACTTGATGTTGAACTGTCTGCCCAACTCGCAAACGCGGGCTTTGCTTAAAATCGCGCCGCCTTTCGCGTGTTCGTCGGCTATCGCCGCGCTAAGGAACGCGTCGGCCTCCTCGCCGATTTGGCCGCGCCCCGCTTTGACGACGGCTTTAAGCAGATATGTGCCGAGCACCTTCTTCTCGTTGGCCGGAACATCGCCCGCAACGTAGACCGCTATGCCGGGCTTTTCGGTCTCTTGCGCGTAAGCCGCCGCGCCTAAGAATATTGCAAAGAGAGCCGCGAACGTCAAAACGCTTCTACCGCGCCGTCTAACTGATAAACTCATAGAACCCCCCGAAATGAATGTTTGATTGTGTGAAAAACAGTTTTATCGTCAATACCGAATTTTAAGCGGACAACGGATAAGGACAGGAACAAGCGTAGCGAAACACCGCGCCGAGCGGGAGCCGCCCTTCGCGAGATTTGTTTTGCAAAAACATACAAAAAAAGAACGTGCCTATGGAATATCCTACTAAATAGTAGGATATGATTTGTCGTAACTCGTTTAAAATCAACGACTTGCGTGGGGGGGGGGGGGGGGGGGGGGGGGGGGGGCAAAAATCGTGCCAACCGTCGGCAGAGTGCGGGCGCGGTCAGCCCCAACGCCCATCGACGGCGCGGCGTGCGTAGTATGTAAACCGTTCATTTTCATAGTCTTATCCCGCATTTCAGCCATCCCGATAACCCTTATATTGATCGGCGGTTCCGACGGGTCGCCGCCGATCCCTACTAAAATAATATCTCGGCGCGGACCGTGTCAAGATTTTTGTATTTTTTGCCGACGCTACAGCTTCTCGATCTCCGCCTCCGTCAGCTTTGTGATTTTAGCGATTTTCGGTATGGGCATCTTTTCAACGAATTTCAGTTCCCTCGCGGTTTCGAATTGCTGTCGTATAGCGTCTTCTTTCTGTCGTATAGCGTCTTCTTTCTGTCGTATGGCTTCTTCCTCGCGTCGTACGGCTTCAGTTAGTTTTCTGTCGCTTTCCCCGAACATGTCCTCCACTGTTTCTTGATAATACCGCTCTTTCTCTAACTCCTTACGCGCCGTCGGGTCGGCCGCTACGTATTGCAGTACGTCAATTACCGCCTTCACCTCGGGGTCGTCTACCGCGAGCGAATAGTCTTTTGTCGTCTTACTGTCGCCGATAAAATTATTCTGCTCAAAGATCGACAGCAGCTTGTCTAATTTTGTGTTCAAGCTGGGCTTTATTCTTGTCGTTTGGACGAAATACGCGCTGTGCGTCAAATGTTCCACAAAACGGTCACGGACTACAATCTCTTCATTTGTCAGCAAATCATGGTAACTGGGCACGTTTCCAAACGCCGGAGAGTCTACGGAAAGAGGGAAGCCCAAGATGTATATTGTGATTATCGGCAGCTTTGAAACGGCGTACTCTTTGCCGAGATACCGCCTGAAACGGTAAACATCGTCAAATAGATTGGCTTTCTGCATCTCGATTATAACCCTTTTTTCACCCTCGCCCTTAGTCTTTATCGTGGCGGCGAAATCCATGCGGAAAAGCGTCACTTTGCGGGCTTTTTCATCAAAATCGGTGTGTTCCTGAGTCGTCGGCACCAATGAAAGCACCTCGCAGTCCAAAATAGCGCCTATAAAAAACTTAGCGGCGCGGTCATTTTCCAATAACCGCTTGAACGTTACGTCGTATATCGGGTTGGCTATTATCATCTACGCGCCTCTTTTTCGGGGTTTTGGATTCGGGCTGCCGATTCAGCTTATACTGTCAATATAATAGGCGGGCGCGGGCCGTGTCAAGATTTTTGTAAAATTTTTGCCGACCCTGCAAATTCTCGATTTACGCGCCTGCGGGTCGGCCGGATTCGACGGGATTCGGGGGGGGACGGCGGGGAGTTTGCGGGGAAGCTGCGGAATTATGTATATAGTTCCCCAGTTTTGACGATCCTATAAATATTGTACCTATACCAAAATTTCTGGATTGGCTTCGCCGAAGTAAACAAGTTGCTTCGTCGCTTCGCTCCTCGCACCGTGTTTATCGAGGCGAAGCCAATGACGGTCATTGCGAGTGTAGCGAAGCAATCCAGAAAGTCCCCCGCTGCTCTCGACAATATCAATAAATCCCGCATAAAAAGCTGTTATACGCGACAAAGCCGTATTGAATTTGATTACCGTATTCGGTGTTTTGTTGGTGGGGGGGAGGGGGTAGCATAAATTGACAAATGAGAAATAATTATTGTCGCTTGACAAATGAGAAATACTTGACAAATATTAGCGTTTTATTTATATCTAAAATCAAACAAATACGCAAGTACCGCCGCGCCGACCGTACCAGTACCAAGAATTTTTGTTATTTTTTGGATAACGGCAAGGTTTTATATTATTTTACTGCCAATGCCCTGCCTATCCTGCAACGACCTCCGGGTCTCGTTCCGTATTCAGAAGAAGAGCGCCTACGCGGTGCGCGGCGTCTCTTTCTCCGTCGGCGACCGTCGGACGCTGGGGATCGTGGGCGAGTCGGGTTGCGGCAAGAGCGTCACGGCGGCGGCGATAATGCGGCTCGTCCCTACCCCGCCGGGGAAGATCGAATCGGGGTCGATACGCTTTGAAGAAAAAGATTTGCTGGCCGTCCCCGAGAAGGAGATGTGCGGGGTGCGCGGGCGGCGGATATCTATGGTGTTCCAAGACCCTATGACCTCGCTCAATCCCGTCTTCACCTGCGGCTTCCAGACCGCCGAGCCGCTGATCCTGCACAAGGGCATGGACAAGCGCGCGGCGGCGGAGCTGTCTATGGAGCTCTTCTCGGAGGTGGGGATTACCGAGCCCAAGCGCGTCTTTTCGAGCTACCCGCACAACCTGAGCGGCGGGATGCGGCAGAGGGTGATGATTGCCATGGCTTTGGCCTGTTCGCCCAAACTGTTGATCGCCGACGAACCGACGACCGCCTTGGACGTGACCGTTCAGGCGCGGCTGCTGGAGCTGCTGAAGAAGCTGCAAGACGCAAAAGATATGAGCATGATCCTCATCACGCACAACTTAGGCATTGTGGCGGGCATGGCGCACGACGTTATAGTGATGTACGCCGGGGAGATAGTGGAGTCCGCGCCGGCGCGGGCGTTGTTCGACGCGCCGAGGCATCCGTATACCGAATGTCTGTTGAAGACGATCCCGTCGATAGAGAAGCGCGGCGGGCGGCTGACGGTGATACCTGGAGCGGTGCCGACGCCGCTGGAGGTTCCGGAGGGGTGCCCGTTTCATCCGAGGTGTCCGAAGGCGAAGGACGTTTGCAAAAAAGATCATCCTATGCTGCGCCGCGTTGACGGCGGGAGCGACGGCCGTCATATCGATAATGACGGCGATAACGGCAAACATCATGTGAGGTGCCATCTATATGAGTGATATTAATACTGTCAATACTGTCAATAACGACGTCTGCGTAGACGTTCAAGACCTAAATGTCCGCTTCCCTACCCGCTCCGGGCTGATGGGCAAAATCTCAGGTTGGACGAAGGCCGTGGACGGGGTCTCTTTCGACATAAAGCGCGGCGAGACCTTCTCCGTCGTGGGCGAATCGGGTTGCGGCAAGACCACCGCCGCTATGGCGGTCATGGGGCTGATCAAGCCTGCGTCGGGAACCGTCAGGCTGTATCTCGGCGAGCATAAAGAAAAATCAACCGGATGGGACGACCTGCGCGGCGGCGGGCGCAAGCGTATGCGGCGGCTGGTGCAGATCGTCTTTCAAGACCCGTACAGCTCGCTCAACCCGCGAATGACGGTGCGCTCCATACTCTCCGAACCGTTCGTCATCCACAATCTATACGGCAAGAAGGAGCGTGAGGAACGCATCGCCGAGCTGCTTGACCAAGTGGGTCTGTCCACCGCCTATTTAGACCGCTACCCCCACGAGTTCTCCGGCGGCCAGCGGCAGCGGGTCGGCATAGCCCGCGCTTTGGCCACGTCGCCGGAGTTCATAGTGGCCGACGAGCCGGTGAGCGCGCTTGACGTGTCGATACAGGCGCAGATCATCAACTTGCTGCAAGACCTGCAGCGCCGTTACAGCCAGACGATGCTCTTCATCTCGCACGATTTGGCCGTGGTGCGGCATATAGCCGACAGGATAGCGGTGATGTACCGTGGGAAGATCATGGAGACGGGAGACAACGAGGCGATCTTCTCCTCTCACGCCCATCCGTACACGGAATTATTGCTGAAGAGCGTCCCTGCGGTAGGATCGGCCGTTATTGCCGCGCAAAAAGCGTCAACCGTCGGCGACGACAAGGACGCGTTAACCGCAAGCGGCGGCGGCTGCGCCTTCTACCCGCGCTGTCCGAGGCGCGGCGGCAGGTGCGCCGACGAGACGCCGGAGCTCAAAAACCTCGGAAACGGTCACTTCGCGGCGTGTTTCGCGTCCTGAATGATGATGATACTGCCTTCTGGATTGCTTCGTCGCTTCGCTCCTCGCAACTTGTTTATCTCGCCGCAAGGCAATGACCGTCATCGCCTTCGGCTTGATAAACACGGCGCGAGCGTAGCAACGATGCAATCAAGGCGGGGACAATATTTATAGTATTATTTTGTGAAATTGACGATTGTCATAATTATCATTATGACATCGGTATTGCAATAATATATATTTATACATTATGCTAAACCCGAATAACCCGCAAAAAACACCTTTAAGAAAGGAGGCTAAAAGCCATGCAACCCCAAAATCAACAGCAGCCGCAAAATTTAGAGTTCCAAACCGAGGCCAAGCAGCTCCTGCACCTGATGATCCACTCGCTCTACAGCCATAAGGAGGTCTTCCTCCGCGAATTGGTCTCCAACGCTTCCGACGCGCTCGACAAGCTGCGGTTCGAGGCGCTGACCGATCCGGCGATCGACGCCGGCGCGGAGCTCGCCGTCCGCATAGCCGTGGACAAGGAGGCCAAGACCGTCACCGTCTCCGACAACGGGATCGGGATGACGCGCGACGAGGTCATAGAGAACCTCGGCACCATCGCCCGTTCCGGCTCAAAGGCGTTCCTCGAAAAGATGACGGGCGACCAACGGGCCGACTCGAACCTCATCGGGCAGTTCGGCGTGGGCTTCTATTCCGCGTTCATGGTGGCGAACCGCGTGAGGGTGGTCACCAAGCGGGCCGGAAGCGGCGGCGGCGCGACGGCGTGGGAGTCCGGCGGAGAGAGCTCGTACTCCATAAGCGACGCCGAGAAAGAGGGTCACGGGACGGACGTTATCGTCTACCTGAAGGACGACGAGGCCGAGTACGCGGAGCTTTGGCAGGTTCGCTCGCTCATAAAAAAATACTCCGATTTCATAGCCTTCCCCATCTACCTGCCGAACGACAAGGGGGAAAGCGAGGTCGTCAATCAGACCAAACCCCTGTGGCTGCGGCCGGCTTCCGAGGTCACATCCGAACAGTACGAGGAGTTTTATCGTCAGGCTTTGGGCGGTTACGGCAAAACGCTCTGCGCCATGCACAGCAAGGCGGAGGGGATACTCGAATACTCGTCTCTCCTCTTCATACCCGCGCAACCGGCTTTCGACCTCTTCTCCTCCTTCGAGCGCAAACACGGCGTAAAACTCTACGTGCGGCGCGTCTTCATCATGGACAACTGCAAGGAGCTTCTGCCGGAGTATTTGCGCTTCGTGCGCGGCGTGGTAGACTCCGAAGACCTGCCGCTGAACGTATCCCGCGAGATGCTTCAGAAGAACGCGGTGATAGAGAAGATGTCCAAGGCGCTCGTCTCAAAGATTTTAGGAAAATTGACGGAGATGGCGGAGGGCGATCCGGCCGCGTATAAAGAGTTTTGGAAGAGCTTCGGCGTCGTGCTTAAAGAGGGTTTGTACAACGACTACGAGAACCGCGAGAAGCTTTTGGAGCTGGCGCGTTTTCAATCGTCCATGGGCGACGGCGAGGCTGACGTCGTATCGTTGAAACAGTACGTAGACAGAATGCGGGAGGATCAGAAGGACATCTACTACATCACGGCGGAGAGCCGAAGCGTTGCGGAGAAGAGCCCGCATTTGGAGATATTCAAGGCGAAGAGCATAGAGACGCTTTACCTCGTAGACCCCGTAGACGAGTGGATAGTCGGCATGGGCGGCATAGGCGAGTACGGCGGGAAGCGGCTCAAATCCGTCACGGCCGGCGACCTTGATTTGGGGGATTTGGGCAAGGAGGAGGCGGAGAAGCAAAAGGCCGCTCAGACGGAGCTTGCGGGTCTATCCGGCCGCATAAAGGAGATATTGGCCGAATCGGTGGAGGACGTGCGCGCGACAAACAGGCTGAAGGACAGTCCGGCGTGTTTGGTCGCGGGCGCTCAATCCGTGGGGGCGCACCTTGAGAAGGTGATGAAGGCGATGGGTCAGGAGGTGCCTGTATCTAAACGGGTTCTCGAGATAAACGCCGAGCACCCCATCATCAAAAACATAAACGCGCGTTACGGCGAGGCGTCGGACGATCCGGAGTTGGCGGATTGGGTGCGGCTGCTCTACGACGGGGCGCTGATCGCGGAGGGCCGGCCGGCGGCCGACCCGGCGGCCTACCTGAAGCGGGTCAACGCCATGCTTGAAAAGGCCAGCGCGAAGCGAGGATAATTTAACAATGAGCACTATCGCTTTAATCACGGATTTCGGCACGGAGGATTGGTTCGCCGGGGAACTCAAGGGGACCATCCTCTCGATCAACCCGCTCGCCGTCCCCATAGACCTTACGCACACGGTTCAACGCGGCGACATACGGGAGGCCGCGTTTATCCTCTTGGCCTCATACCGCAGCTTCCCGGAGAACACTGTGTTCATGTCGGCGGTGGACTACGGCAGCACGCGCACGCGGGCGATCTGCGCCCGGACGGCGTCGCACATCTTCTTAGCCCCGGACAACGGCCTGCTGTCGTGGGTTCTGCGGCGCGAGACGGCGGCGGACGTGCGCGAAGTGAACATCGACGAGTACCTTTTGCCGTCGGGCTGTTCGACTTTCCCGGCCCGCGACCTACTGGCGCCGTTGGCCGCAGGGCTCTCGGATTGGATGGAGTTCGAGAAGTGCGGCGAGGAGACGACGGAGTACGTAACGCTGCACTGGCCGGAACCGAATTTAGGCAAGGGTACGGCGGAGGCGGCGGTGATATACATAGACCGGTTCGGCAACGCGATAACGTCTATAAGCCCGCGCGAAGTCATATTCTCATGCGGCGACGCTCCGGAGTGCATATTGGAGAACGACAGGCGCGTGCCGCTCGGGAACCACTACAGCGACGTTCCTTTGTGGAACGCGGTGGCTTACCCGGGGTCGGCGGGGTTGATGGAGATAGGGGTGAACGGGGGGAACGCGGCGGAGATATTGGGGTTGGATGTGGGGAGCAATGTTTGTTTTACGGCGCATTGAACGTAAAGATAAAAATAAAGATAAAGATAAAGATAAAAATCAAAATATTATTATGGGGACGGGGCTCCGCCCCGTAACGCCCCGTCGATAACTGGGCAAACAGCGCCCCACAGGGGCGCGCCTCCCCCCCTGCTGTCCCCCCAACTTCGTAAAATATATAGCCGGGAAAACACCCGGCTATATATTTTACGGGGGGACGTTTTTAAAACATGCGCCGCTTCGCGTCGCGGTACGTCAAAAACTTTCTGCGTTCAGGGTTAATATGTCAAATACTTTTTCTTGGAGAACTTCCATATCTATCGGCTTGGGGATGTGGTCGTCCATACCGGCTTCAAAACATAAATCAATATCTTCCTTTTGATCGTTGCCTGTCATGGCTATTATGGGAATTTGTTTGGCCCAGTCTACGTCCATGGAGCGTATTCTGCGGGAGACTTCGTAGCCGTCCATTTCGGGCATTTGGATGTCCATTAGAATCAGGC
>Ga0268262_10001987_pt1 | contig 24178 bp, 22 predicted proteins | sample TergutNc150P3_FD_190354 | JGI IMG/M metagenome (GOLD analysis project Ga0268262, IMG submission 190354) | Nasutitermes corniger P3 segment gut microbial community from laboratory colony in Florida, USA - Nc150 P3 (SPAdes) (version 2) | ecosystem: Host-associated > Arthropoda: Insects >...
CTGCTCACTACTAACTGCTAACTTGTTTTGCTTCATAGCAATAAAGTACCAGCAAGCGTAATAAAAAACAAGCCCTTTTTCTCTTCCACTATTCCTAATTCCTCACTCCTAATTCCTAATTCTTCTTCTGGGGAATATTAGGCTTTTCCAAATGCTGTTACCGTGATATAGTAAATTATAGAGGTTAACAAATGGAATTGCCGTATACATATTGGGAAGGAGAAGGCGGATGGCTGGTAGGCTATCTTAACGAGTACCCCGACCACTGGACACAGGGAAAAGATATAGCCGAACTGGAAGAAATGCTGCTGGACCTTTATATAAATTTTCAGGAAGAAGCAAAACGCGCACAAAAACAGGTCAAAAAAACGGGCGTACTGCGGGTTCCCGCATGAAACGGAATCTGCTTCTTAAAGAAATACGCAAGCGGGGAGCCGTTTTTGTCAGGCATGGCAGAAAACACGATATTTATGTAAACCCAAAAACCGGAATAATAGAGCAAATCCCCCGCCATTCGGATGTTGAAGAAAATCTTGCCAGAAATATCATTAAGCATTTTTCATAATGTTGTCTAAGGAAGAAGAATGGTGTACATATATGAGGTACAGGCATGAGGATCGTGCGGCGAAACTGATAGAGGAACTATCGCGGAAGGAGGAGGGCATCATGAGGGCGGAGAAGGCGGTGGCTAAAATAGACCGGGATTATTGGAAAGTGGCGCGGAAGATGGCAGAACTGAAGAACAGCATGGATGAAGCGCAGAAAATATACGATCTTAGAGAAAAGCTTAGAGAGGAACTCAGAGAGGAATTTTTCAGTGAAGGCCGTGCGGAAGGCATAGAAGAAGGCAGAGAGGAAGGCCGCCGGGAAGGAGAGAAAAATATAATCAAGCTGCTCAAAAGCGGTAAATCGGCTGAGGAAATACTCCGATTAATGGAAAATGAATAGCAGATGTCAACTGCTAACTGATATTTGCCGTATTGACCTCTATCCCCATTCTGTTTATGCTATTATCCGGAGGTACATAATGAAAAAAAGTTTACTTTTAAGTTTTATCGCTTTGGCGGTTGTTTTCACGGTTGTTTTTACCGGATGTAACAGGAAGCCCGCAGCCGTCAAGGCAAGGCAGGCGGGAGGCGAGGTTACCGTGCGGCTGCTGACAGACGCCACGGGTATTGACGACAAATCATTTAACGCGGCGGCATGGCGGGGCATTCTGGAATTCTACGGCGACACATGGAATAATACCCCGAAACGCGGCACTCTCTACGATGTGGTGACCGCGCAGACTCAGGATATGTACATACCCAACCTCAGGCAGACTACCGACGAGGGCTACGATCTCATCGTTACCACCGGGTTTACCTGGGCGGACGCGCTTGCCGAAGTCGCGAAGGACAACCCGAATCAAAAATATATGATAGTTGACGTTGACTGGCTTGAAGGGGCGAATATAATGCAGGCCGCCTATGCCGAGCATGAAGGTTCCTACCTTGTCGGAGTCGCGGCGGCGCTGAAAGCGAAAGAAGATAAAATCGCCAGCCCGAAATTCGGCTTTATCGGGGGGGTTCCCGACGCCGTTATTGAAAAGTTTGAAGTAGGGTATGTGCAGGGCGTGTTGTCCGTGTTTCCGAACGCCGAGGTTCTTGAGTACTATGTAAACAGTTGGGGCGACCCGGCCGCCGCGAAAGCCCAGGCCAACAACTGGTACAATTCCGGCGTGTACGCGATTTACTCCGCGGCAGGCGGAAGCGGCAACGGGACTATAGCCCAGGCCAAGGAATACCGTTCGGCGGGCAGGAATGTCTGGGCCATCGGCGTTGATTCCGACCAGCATGACGAGGGCATGTACAACGCGACGGATTCCGCAGTGCTGACCTCAATGCTCAAACTGGTTGAAACCAGCCTGGTTTACGCGCTGAATTCCGTCAAGAACAACACTTACGAGGGCGAGACAATCACCTTTGACCTTGCGAAAGACGGCGTCGGCTATTCAACCACCAACCCCGCGCTTGACGATTTCATAAAAGCCGAACTTGAAACAATCAAACGAAAGATCATTAACGGCGAGATTAAAATCGCTCCGTCGCTAGCGGAAGCGAAAAAGCAGCGCCCCGGCTTCCCGGATCTGAAGGGACGGTGACAAAGGAATTAGGAATGAGGAGTGAGGAATAAAGAGCTTATCCTAACCTTTCTTTATTCCTAATTCCTAATTCCTCATTCCTAATTTTATTTGGGGGTTCTGTGCTTGCCATCGAGATGCTGAATATCAGCAAATTTTTTCCCGGGGTTATTGCCAATGATAATGTAAACCTCCGGGTCGAAAGCGGGGAAATACACGCCTTGCTTGGGGAAAACGGCGCGGGCAAATCAACTTTAATGTCAATGCTCTTCGGGCTGTACGAGCCGAATTCGGGCGTTATTAAAATACGGGGCAGAGAGGTAAAAATCAGAAACCCCAACGACGCTACCGCCCTGCATATCGGCATGGTTCACCAGCATTTCAAACTGGTGCATAATTTTACCGTTACCGAAAACATCGTCCTTGGACTGGAACCGCACGACCGCCTTGGCAACCTGGATCTCCGCAGCGCGGAAAAACGTGTGGCGCAGTTGTCCGAGATTTACGGCCTTGCCGTAGACCCTTCCGTAAAAATCGAAAACATCACCGTGGGGATGCAACAGCGGGTTGAGATCCTCAAAATACTGTACCGCAACGCCGATATTCTCATCTTTGACGAGCCTACCGCAGTTCTTACCCCCCAGGAAATTGACGAACTGCTGGCCATTCTCCGGCGGCTGAAAGCGGAGGGAAAGACTGTCCTCTTTATAACCCACAAACTGCGTGAAATTAAAGCCGCCGCCGACCGCTGCACGATCCTCAGGCGGGGCAAGTATATCGACACCGTGGAGGTAGCGAAAACCACCGAAGCCGAACTTGCGGAAAAAATGGTGGGCAGGGCGGTCAGCTTCAGGATCGAAAAAAAGCCCCCTAAACCCGGCTATATCGTGCTTAAAATCGAAGGCCTTACGGTTATCGGCGCGAAGGGAACGCCTGCGGTAAGCGGCCTGTCGCTGGACGTGCGCTCCGGCGAAGTGGTCGGCATCGCGGGAGTTGACGGCAACGGTCAGTCGGAACTGGTTGAGGCGATTGCCGGGCTGTCGCCGGTACACTCGGGCAGGGTGCTTCTAAAAAACCACGACATCTCCAAAGACAGCATACGGAAACGGAACGAGAGCGGGCTGGGACTGGTTCCCGAAGACAGGCACAAGCACGGCCTGGTTCTGGATTTCCGCGTCGATGAAAATTTGATCCTTAAAAGTTACCGCAAATCGCAGTACTCAAGCAAACTCGGCTTTCTAAAATTCGGCTCCATAGTAAAACACGCCGAAACGATGATCGCCGATTATGACATACGCGCCGGAAAAGGGCCTGAGACATTGGCGAAATCAATGTCCGGCGGCAACCAGCAAAAGGTGATAGTCGCCCGCGAAATTAACCTTTCCCCGGATCTGCTGATCGTATCCCAGCCCACTCGCGGCCTGGATGTAGGGGCCATTGAGTACATACACCGCAGGATAATACAGGAGAGGGACAAGGGGCGCGCTATTCTGCTGGTGTCGTTTGAACTGGACGAGATACTCGGACTTTGCGACCGGGTCGCCGCGATTTCCAAAGGGCAGGTGGTAGGCGTGCTTCCCGCGCAGGAAGCTGACGAGCGGCGCATCGGCGCGATGATGGGAGGAGTTCATGCCTGAGCAAAGAGCAAAGAGCAATGAGCAATGAGCAAAGAAGAAGGGAAGAGATGACGGGTAACAAACGGGAGAGATTTGACGGTATAGGCAGGCGGATACTGGAGGCGTTTACGGGACAGGACGCGCTGGTTTCTGTGGCGGTCGTGGTTCTGGGATTCCTTGTCGCTAATTTGTTACTCGTCATTATACAGAAAAACCCCGGCGGAATGTACAAGGCGATTCTACAGGTAGTAAGCGGCCTCTCCGAAAACCGCAACACCGGGCTTTGGGGCTGGAATCCGCGCTATATCGGGGAATGGCTGGTAAGCTCGATCCCGCTGATCCTCTGCGGCCTGAGTATGGCCTTCGCCGCCCGCACCGGGCTTTTTAATATCGGCGCGGAAGGGCAGTACATTGCCGGGCTTACAGCCGCCCAGCTCATCGCTATTTATTTTCCCCCGGTTCCCGTCCTGCATTGGGCGACGGCCGTGCTGGGGGCGATTGCGGCAGGGGCTTTATGGGGCGGCATTGTGGGCTTCTTCAAGGCGCGGTTCAAGGTTTCCGAAGTTGTCGCTACGATTATGATGAATTACATCGCCCTTTACGCCCACAGGATCATCACCCTGGGCATACCCGGAAGCAACACCTACAGGACGCCGAATTATCCTGACACCGCCTTAATCTCCAGCCCCGCGCTTGCGGGACTCACCAACGGTTCGCGGCTTAACTACAGCCTGTGGTTTACCCTCATTGCTGTTGTTTTTTATTTTCTCGTGATCGAAAAAACAACGCTGGGGTATTCTTTACGCGCCACGGGCCTGAACAGGGATGCCGCTTCTTACGGGGGCATAAGCGTAAACGCCAATATTACCATAGCGATGGCGATAGCCGGAGCGTTTGCCGGTCTTGCCGGGGCTTCGGTCTCGTTAGGCGTTTTCAACTACGGCAGGGTGCTGGCGGGAATGGAAAATTACGGCTTTGACGGCATAGCCGTCGCGCTTGTCGGCAACAGCACCGCGTGGGGAACCGCCCTTGCCGGGCTTTTGTTCGGGATGTTAAAATCCGCCCAGCCGCTCATGCAGAGCAGGCAGATACCCAAGGAGATCACCTCGATAATCATGGGGCTGGTTGTGGTCTTTATCTCCCTGAGGGCCGGCGTCAAGCTGATTATCGAATGGCAGATGAAAGAAAAAACGAAACGCTCGCAGGGTGAGGAGGGGAAAAACTAATGGCCTTCTTTCAAGTTATATTACAAATGCTCCCGTCTACCTTTATGATAGTGTCGCCGATTCTCATCGCGGCGATAGGCGGGATGATCTGCGAAAAGGCCGGAGTGGTGAACATCGCGCTTGAAGGGCTTATGTCTATGGGCGCGATGACTGCCGCCGTATGCCATGTCCTTTTGGAATCAAAAATCGGGTTCTCCATACCGCTGGCAATGGTAGTGTCAATGGCGGCAGGCGGGCTGTTCTCGCTTATACACGCGTTCGCTTCGATCACCCTCCGCGCCGACCAGGTTATTTCCGGCACGGGGATAAACCTCCTTGCCAACGGCGTAACGGTTTTTGTCTGCCAGCTTTTGTTCCAGATGGACCGCAGCCAGAACTACCGCATGGGAATGCGATCCGGCCTGTTCGGCATATACCCGACGATATGGCTTGCCCTGGCTCTTCTCGCGCTCAGTTGGTACATGCTGTACAGGCGACCCTGGGGCCTGCGCCTCCGCGCCGCAGGAGAGCATCCGCAGGCCCTTGCTTCGGCGGGCGTGAACGTGATCAGGATACGTTACATTGCGGTGCTTATATCCGGCATTCTTGCCGGGCTTGCCGGAGGCTGTATAGTCCTTACCCAGGACATCCAATACACTGTCACCACGATAAACGGGAAGGGATTTATCGCGCTCGCGGCTGTGTCATTCGGGCGCTGGATTCCTCTGGGCATACTCGGCTCCAGCTTCCTCTTCGGCGTGTCTTCCACTCTGGCGGTTTACATTATCAACATAAGCGGCCTGCAATTCCTGCCCTCGGAATTTTTCAACGCCATGCCCTACCTGATTACGCTTGTTACGCTGGTTTTGTTCAGCGGCAAGGACTATTCGCCGAGGGCGGCGGGCAAGCCCTACGATAAAGGCAAGAGTTAAAGCCTCATTGAAGGTTATAATTGGAGAACGGCAAATTCGGGGCTGGAAACCTTGCAAACCGGTCTAAAATCCATTAAATTCATAAGAAGAGGATTTTTGATGTTCAAAGGCGACCTAACGCAGCGAGTTCAGCGGATACTTTCCGTAGAGGCCCAGGAGGAGGCGCGCCGTTTTAACTCCGACCAGCTTTTACCGGAGCATGTGATCATAGCCATGCTGAAAGACGGCGCGGGGACCGCCTGTAAAGCCCTGCTGTCTATGAGAATAGATATAGGCGAATTCAGACGCACGCTGGAAAACACCGTGCCCCGTATACCGGGCATACTGATACACGGCGACGTGCCCCCGTCAAGACGGACCAAATCAATGGTCGATATGGCTGCGGCGGAGGCCAAGACTATGGGCAGCGAATTTCTCGGCACGGAACACCTCCTTTTTGCCGCAATGAAGGAACAGGATTCCAGCGTCCAGTTGTTTTTAAGCCAGAAAGCCGTTGACGTGGATCTGCTAAGGGTCGTTATCCAGACCACTTTTACCCCGCCGCAGAACACGGGGCACGAGGGGGATTATATTTCCGCGAACGGCTGCCCGTCGTATTTTATCCACCGCGACCGCCAGGCGAAGTACCAGGGGCAGAGCGCGGACAAGGCGAAAGTCAGGCCGGCGTCTTACCCGGTGCTGACCCCTACGCTGGATAATTTTTCCCGCGATCTGACCGCGCTTGCCAAAGCCGGAAAACTCGACCCGGTAATCGGCAGGGAAACCGAAATGAACCGCATCGTGCGTATACTCGCCAGGCGGGCGAAAAACAACCCCATCCTGGTGGGGGAGCCGGGTGTCGGCAAGACCGCCATAGTGGAGGGCCTGGCGCAAATGCTCGTTTCCAGAAACGCGCCGGAAGCCCTTTCGGGCAAACGCGTACTTTCCCTGGACATGGGCGCGATAGTCGCCGGAACCAAATACCGGGGCGAATTTGAAGAACGGATAAAAAAAATCACCAAAGAAATAATGCAGGCGGGGAATGTGATCCTGTTCATCGACGAGATCCATTCCCTAATCGGCGCGGGAGGCGCGGAAGGGACTATCGACGCTTCAAACATGCTTAAACCGGGCCTTTCCCGTGGCGACATACAGTGCATAGGGGCGACTACGCTTGCCGAATACCGCAAACACTTTGAAAAAGACCCCGCCCTTGAGCGCAGGTTCCAGTCCGTTCTTGTCGAAGAAACCAGCGTTGACGAAACTTTGCAAATACTTCAGGGCATCAAGAAAAAGTACGAAGACCACCATAAAGTGTCGTACACCGACGAGGCCGTCGATCTGACGGTCAAACTCGCGAAGCGTTACGTTACAGGGCGTTTCATGCCCGACAAGGCAATCGACATCCTGGACGAAGCCGGGGCGATGAGAAAACTGGAATACACCGACGAGCCGCCGGAAATCGCCGGTATCGAGGCGGAGATCAACAACCTGACCGAAGAAAAAACCCTTCTGGTGAACGCCCAGGATTTTGAACATGCGGCGGTGGTCAGGGACAGGGTGCGATCTTTAAGAGCGCGCCTTGAGTCCGCCCGCGTCGCGTGGGAACACGCCTATAACAGGAAACAGCTTAAAGTAGACGAAGACGATATCCGCCGCGTGGTCTCGGAGGCTACCGGCATCCCGCTGATGCATCTGACGGAACCCAGATCAAAGAAGATGCTCCACATGGAAGCGGAGATCCACAAGCGGGTAATCGGTCAGAACGACGCGGTGGGGAAAATCTGTTCGGCAATACGCCGCTCTCATGCGGGCGTTTCCTCCCCCCGCCGCCCTATGGGTTCATTCATCTTTCTGGGGCCTACCGGCGTAGGGAAAACCCTGCTTGCCAAGCGCCTTGCGGACTACCTGTTCGGAACCGAAGAATCGCTGGTGCGTATCGACATGTCCGATTACATGGAAAAACACAACGCCTCAAGGCTTACTGGTGCCCCGCCCGGCTATATCGGCTATGAGGAAGGCGGGATGCTTACCGAAAAAATCAGGCGCAACCCGTACCGCGTAGTGTTGTTTGACGAAATAGAAAAAGCCCATCAGGACGTTTTCAACCTGCTCTTGCAGGTGATGGAAGAAGGGGAACTGCGCGACAACCTGGGCCATACGGTAAGTTTCCGCAATACAATTATAATAATGACGAGTAACGCCGGAGTCCGCGAAATCTCCCGCGATTCCAGGCTCGGCTTCGGATCGGGTTCGGGCCTGTTAAGCCAGAACGAAATTGAATCCCAGGCGACCAGCGAGCTTAAACGCCTGTTCCCGCCGGAATTCCTGAACCGAGTGGACGACGTTGTTGTTTTCCATCCGTTGGAAATCGGGCAGATAGAAACCATTCTGGAAATTGAACTTTCCGAACTTTCCGGACGGCTCGCCGAGCAGGATTACAGCATTGACGTACTGCCGCAAGTCCGGGAGTTCCTTATCGAGAAAGGCTGGGACCCCAAATTCGGCGGAAGGCCCCTGCGCCGCACCCTGCAAAAAGAACTCGAAGACCCCCTTGCCAGGACTCTCCTGGAAAACGACTGGCCCAAGGGAACTGTCTTTACCGCAAGCCTTAGCGACGGGAAGATAGAGCTTACGGGCAATGTGCCGTACATTGAAGAATTAGGAATGAGGAATGAGGAATTAGTTTACAGTGAGTAACGGACAGGGAGCAATTAACAATTAGCAATTAGCAGTTAGCAGTTACAAGTTAAGGATTTTGAGCTTATCCAAGAAAATCCTCTCGCAGAGGCGCATCGTACCTAGTGAAAATATTTTCTTTTGTTATATATTTGTCATACAGGTAAAATGCAATATTTATCAACAACAAAGCCAGGAATCCGGCAATTCCGGTTATTCCATTTATAAGGTCATTACCGCCTACAATGTATAAAACAGTAATTTTGCCAATGGCGTTGTTAATTCCATGAAAAATAGCCGCCGTAATTACCGATTTTGATTTTATTACAATATAAATCATTACGGGAGAAAGTAAAATACAGAATATTATCATCATCCCTACGCCTGCTACAGGATGCTGAGGATAGTTATGCCCAATAAGGATAAGAGGAAAATGCCATAAGCCCCATACAGTACCAATAAGCAGTGAAACCGGCAATAATCTTTTGTTCTTTAATGCTTTAAGCAAAAAACCGCGCCAACCAAGTTCTTCACCGAGAGCGAAAACGGCATTTATTGTGTAACCGGCAACTAACGCGCCAACAACTTGTAATATGAAGAAAATAATAGGCGGAAATCGTGATAATTGCTGTAAGGCAAGTTCTGCCTGTTCGGTCGGTAAACTGGAAAGAAACCCCTCATAAGTTGCCGAAAATGATATATTCGGAAACAATAAATTTATTCCCAGCGCAATAAAAGAATAAATAAAAGGCACAATTCCCGCTATGAGAAACCATTTATTAAAACGAAAAGAAACGCCCAAATTACGAAACGGTTTTTCCTTGTGAATTAATTGAAGAACAACAGCGCAAATAGCGGGCAATAGCATATAAACTGCGGCAAAAACCGTGTAAGCAATTTTTTGCGTAACACGTAAACCAAGTAAAATTGCCACCCCTGCTATTACCCAACTAACAGCACAGCATAAAACAATAAATTGTATTGATTTTTTCATTTGTTTTACAAAAAACTCCTCAATATGGATATTCTGTATAGTATATCACAACATAAAATCATAAAATTAACATTTTTAATCATTTTTGATATTTCATACAGTATTTCCCAATCAGTTCAAAAAAGGCATCAGGCATCTTTGCGTTATGTTCCTTTTTAATGCCCTTTCCTTCTTTCGTTTTTTTTCTCAAGTTTCTTTATATATTTTTTTTCTTTATATATTATTTCATCAATTTTCCTTTCTTTCTTCTTTATGTTCATAGTTTCCTCAAATGCTTTTTTAAATAGATTTTGCGATTTTGTTCCCACACCGATTTTATTTTGCGTCTTTTTTGATTTATTTATAGATTTCTTAAAATTCACTTTTTTTGTTTTTATATCTGTTTCACTAATTTGTATTTTTTTTATATTTTCAAATTCGTAAACATAAAATAGCAATAATTCCGAATTAGACGGTTCTGCGCCAAATATATGTTTGCCCATATAATTTATACCATTATAATTTTCTTCCAATATGCCAACCCAAAATGGATCTTCAAAAAATACGGTAAATACGCTTGTAACACATTTTATTTCGTCATTTGTATTATTCAGAATTTCTAAATAGCATGTGGGGGGTTCCGTTAAATTACTATTCATTTTTTCCTTTTATGATAATATTTCAATACTGTATAAATTTACTGTATTATAATGATCAAAAATTAACATTTTTAATCATTATTAATATTTTATTACCCAAAAATCACAATATTCATTTCCAATGCTTAAGAATAAAGAAGAGAGCAAGGCGCAATGGCGTTAAAACGCCACGCTCAATAAGTTCCCTTCACGAGATTATCTCTGCTTATTGGCCTTGCTCTCAATACACCATTATTTTTTATCCAATTCTTATTCTTCCTCCGTGTAACTCCGTGTCCTCCGTGGTTTTTATTCTTCCTTTTCCTTAACTTGTTGACATTGACTTGCTCACTGCTCTTTGTCTTTATTCCTAATTCCTCACTCCTCATTCCTCATTTTTTCCATGGCTTCCTCTATAAGCGGTTCCAGTTCCAGTTCTTCGTAATATTTGGCCGCTTCCGCCGGATCGCCGCGCAGGACGGGGTGGACAGGGGTGAACAGGACGCAGCAGTCTTCGTAAGGTTCGATGGACGTTGAGTATGTGCCGATTTGCCGCGCTTTTCTGGTGATCGCGTCTTTGTCCGTGCCGATCAGGGGGCGCAGCACGGGGAGCGTTATACGGCTTTGGGTGCAGGTAAGGTTTTCTATGGTCTGGCTCGCCACCTGGGAGAGGCTTTCCCCGGTAATAAGGCATTTGCATTTTATCTTGCGGGCTATTTTTTCGGCGCAGTCCATCATCGCCATGCGGAGAAGCACCGTAGCCCAGGCCTCAGGCGCGGCTTCCTTTATCCTCATCTGCACTTTGGTAAAGCCCACGGTGAAAAGTCGCCCCCCCAGGGTGTATGCGCCGAGGATACCGGCAAGGCGGACAACTTTTTCTTTCGCTTCAGCCGAGGTGTAGGGGTATGCGTGGAAATGCACCGAATCTATCCCCATGCCGCGGGAGGCCATGAGGAAGCCCGCGACCGGGGAATCTATGCCGCCGGAAAGAAGCAGGAGTCCGCGTCCGGCGGTTCCTACGGGCAGGCCGCCGAGGCCCTTGCGATCCATGCCGTAGACGTACGCTTTTTCCCGAATCTCGATATGGATGATCGCGCCCGGCTTGTGTACGTCTACCTTCATGCCGGGAACAGCGTCCAGCACGGCCTCTCCGCATTTGCAGCGCAGGGCGTAAGAATCAAGGGGGAAGCTCTTGTCGGTTCTCCGCGCCTCTACTTTAAAGCTGTCTATGCCCTGCGCTTTTAGTTTTCGGCCTTCTTCCTTGCAGGCTTCAACTACAGCCTCTATTGTCTTGGGGAAGCTCCCGGTCTGGGCCCAGCCTGATATTCCGATAAGGCGGTTTAAGGCGTCTTCCACAGCCTCACGGCAGTTTTCCGGGCCGTGCGCGTAAAAGCGCCCGCTCCTCAGGACTATATTTACATCGCGGCCCGAGAGCATTGCATGGAGGTTGCGTTTCAGAACCGTTTCAAACGCCTTGCGGTTCCCGCCCTTTAAGGTAAGCTCTCCGGGCCTGATAAGCCAGGTTAATCTCTGCATGAATTTACTCCCAATACCCCGTCTCTCTCTTCACTGCTCATTGTTCATTGCTCACTGCTCATTGCTCACTACAAAAATTTCAGCACCTCCCGAATAGCCTCCAGCAGAAGGTCTATTTCTTCGTCCGTGGTTGCCCAGCCCTGGGAAATGCGTATTCCCTCAAGTCCGAGCTTGTCGTCAATGCCCATTGCAGCTAACACCGGGCGTTCCGGCCTGGAGGACGAACATGCCGAGCCTGTGGAAACGGCAAAGCCGAGATCGTCTAACGCCCTTGTCATCACCTCGCCGGGAATGTCCTTAAAACCGGCCTGCACTATATACGGGGAAAAACCAGAGTCATAATCGTCGCCTTCCCTTTCTGCGGGAATCAGTTTGCAGCGGTCAATTTGTTTTAACGCGGAGATCAGCCGTTTGCAGCGGGCCTCTGCTTTTGCGTATTCCCCGGCAACCGTTTCAGGCAGGGCGTGTTTTTCAAGGCAAGAGGCAAGGGCAAGCGCGCCGCTCACGTTCTCCGTGCCGGGCCGTATGTTTCTTTCCTGCCCTCCGCCTGAATACAGGGCGTCCAGCGGTTTGTGCAGATACAACAGGCCTATGCCCCTTGGCCCGCCGATTTTATGGGCGCTGAACGAGGCGGAGTCTATTCCCGAACCGGCAATGTCAATGGGGATTTTTCCTATAGCCTGTACCATGTCGCAGTGGAAATGGATAGGCGGCTCCGTGTTAACCGTTATTTTTTGCAGGTTAACGATGTCGTTAATCGTCCCTGTTTCGTTATTGACAGCCATTATTGCAGTAAAACGGACATTATTGTATTTTGTCAGTGTTTCTGTCAAAATAGATTCCGTTACCCTGCCCAGCGGGTCAATGGGGATGCTGCGGGTCTGCCTGCCGAGCCGTTCGAGGGTACGCAGGTTTTCGGTTATGGAAGAATGTTCCCCGACAGAGGCGGCTATCTTTCCCCCGCCCTGCCGTCCTATATGGGAAAATAAGACAATGCAGTTTGATTCAGTGCCGCCTGAGGTAAAGTACAGGGTTTCGGGAGCGACGTTCAGAACCTTTGCACAGCGGCAGCGCGCGCTTTCAAGGGCATTCCTGGCGAGGCGGCCTTCCTGATGCAGGGAAGAAGGGTTCCCGTAATGCAAAGGGAGGCCAGGCGGGAGATTTTCAGGTATTGCGGTAGAAGCCCAGTCAAAATAATGACGGCTTTCAACGGAGTTTTCCGGAATCATTTCTTTGTTAAGAAGGGGGGCGGGAGGATATTCCCCTGTTCATAAAATGTATAACAGAAAAAAAGACAAGCGCCAACAGGTACGCTATTCCCAGGACGGCCAAAGAAAGCAAGCCTTGAAAATGCACTGAAACCAATACCAAAACGCTGATAACTAATTGAAGGCCGAGCAATACGGCGTCGATTTGCCTGACCGACAGGCCCAGGTTCATCAGTTTGTGGTGTATATGCGCCTTGTCAGGGGCGTAAATGTTCTGTTTGTCACGGATACGCCGCCAGACAGCGGCGGTTGTGTCAAATATCGGGATAATGAGCAGGGCTGCGGCGTAAAGCACGGGCAGCGCCGCAACCGTATTATTCTCTTCCAGCAGGGGCAGCAGTGCCAGGGTAAAACCGAGAAACTGGCTCCCCCCGTCGCCCATGAATATTTTTGCCTTTGGAACAGGGGCGTTGAAAACGAGAAAGCCGCTTACCGCTCCTGCCATAGCGATGCAAATCAGCTCGGCGGCAGGGGTTGCTCCGTAAAAAGAAAAAATCAGCGCAAAGGTAACGGCAATAATGGTTGAGACCCCTCCGGCAAGCGCGTCAATGCCGTCAATCAGGTTGATCGCGTTTGTCATGCCTACAATCCATAAAAAGGTAACGGCATACTTTAACCAGGGCAAGCTTGCCAGGAAATTTTCACTAAAGAAAAAAAGCCGGTCAAAGGTGTAGCCGGGGATAACCACGCAAAGCGCGGCGGCTGTCTGGGTAAGAAACTTGTATGCGGGCGTTATATGATGGAAGTCGTCCCAAACGCCTGAAACCACGATTATGCAGATACCAAGAAGGCAGGGCAGGAAGCGGAAAGCGGCATCCTCTTTCCGAAAAAGAAAAACAAGGATACAGGCGGCAATCACAAAAACAAGCGAAAAACCTATGCCTCCCAGCCGGGGAATATCGCCTGAGTGAACTTTCCTCTCGTTGATATGGTCATACCAGGAATTTTTATGGGAGAGTCTGATTATCAAAGCGACCAAAAAACAGGAGCCTACAGCAGTGGCTGAAAAAACAATCAATTCATAGGGCATTGTGTAAAAGTACCTTTTCCTATATTATTTCTATCAGAAATAATACCGTATAAAAGATGGAAAAGCAAGATTTTTAATCGAAATATGGGCGGAAATATAGAAATTATGGAGATTTTTATGAATAATGCCGAAAAACACTTGAAAATATGGAGAAATGTATGAAAATCTTAAAATTTGGCGGAACGTCGGTCGGTAGCCCTGAAGGGATAAACAGGATACTCGGCATTGCAAAAAGCAGGGATTTGAAGAAAGACGGCGCGGTTATAGTGGTTTCCGCTTTTTCCGGCATAACGGACGCCCTTATCGGCATCGCCCGCACGGCGGTCTCAGGGGCTTCAATAGAGGAAAAGTTCGGGGAAATCGAAGCAAGGCACAAGAACGCCGCAGCCCACTTCCTTAAGGGGCAGGAAGAGAAAGACGCCGTAGCGGATATTACCGTTCTTTTAACGGAACTAAGCCGGATTCTGGAAGGGGTAGCCCTTTTAGGCGAGCTTTCCCCCCGCACCCTTGATCTGGTCATGAGCTTTGGGGAACGGCTTTCCGCCACCATCATAGCCCGCATTTTTTGCGCTAACGGCATGGAAGCGGAGTTCCTTGACGCGCGGACTTTAATTAAATCAAATGACCGCTTCGGCAATGCCCAATACCTTCCCCAGCCGACCCACGACAATATTTACTCGTTTTTTAAGGGTCCTGAAAAGAAGGCTAAAGCCCCGATTCATATAGCAACCGGTTTTATCGCTTTCACAATGGAAGGGCAGACCGCGACTTTGGGCAGGGGCGGTTCGGATTTAACCGCGTCGATTTTCGGGGCCGCCCTGGGAGTTGAAGAGGTTGAGATATGGACCGACGTGGACGGGATACACACGGCTGATCCGAAACTGGTAAAGAACTCTTTCAGGATAAACGAGATGCTTTACTCCGAGGCGATGGAAATTTCCCATTTCGGCGCGAAGGTTCTTTTCCCTCCGACTATCAAACCGGCTTTGGAGAAGGGGATTCCCATCTCGATACGCAACACCTTTAACCCCCAGGGCGAAGGGACCCGCATTGTAAACAAGGCGGAGGAAGGCGAATACCCGATACGGGGCATAAGTTCGATAAGCAGAATCGCCCTGCTGAAGCTCGAAGGGCCGGGCATGGTAGGGGTCGCCGGTTTTTCCGCCAGGGTGTTCGGCGCTCTTGCCCGGCGCGGGATCAGCGTGATCCTTATCTCCCAGAGTTCCAGCGAGTACTCGATCTGCTTTGCCGTAATGCCGGATGAAGCCCGCAACGCCGAGCTTGCCCTTCAAGAGGAATTTGAGCAGGAGATCCGTTCGGGCGGGATTGAAAAACCGACGACCGAAACGGAGCTTTCTATTATCGCCGTAGTCGGTTCCAAAATGAAGAGCACCTCCGGCGTTTCCGGCAAATTTTTCCACGCGCTCGGGCGGAACGGCATCAATATCGTAGCCATAGCCCAGGGGTCGTCGGAGATAAACATCTCCGCTGTTATTTCCCGTCAGGATGAATCCAAAGCCCTCAACGCGGTGCATGAGGCGTTTTTCCAGGCGACAAACCGTTCGGTAAACCTTTTCCTTATCGGGACCGGGAATATCGGCGGCACCCTGCTTGAGCAGATTGCCGACCACAAAAAAATACTCGCGGACAGGGAGAAAATCCATATCAACCTTGTCGGGGTTGCCAATATTGACCGTATGGTTTTCTCCCCGGACGGTCTTGACCCGAAAAAAACAAAGGCGTTGCTGAACGACGAAGGCATAATGCCGTTCAACCTTGTTAATTTCATTGAAAAGATGATTTCTTTTAACCTGCCCAACGCCTGTTTCTGCGACTGCACGGCAAACGACGACATAGCCTCGTGTTACGGCAAGATCCTTGAGGCGTCCATCCCTGTTGTTACGCCTAACAAGAAGGCGAATTCAGGCACGTTAAAGTATTACCATTTCCTGAAAGGGTATTCCCGCGAGCGCGGGATACCGTATCTTTACGAGACCACGGTCTGCGCCGGGCTTCCGGTAATCTCGACACTGCGGGACCTTACCCTGTCCGGCGACAAGATACGGCGCATTGAGGCGGTTCTTTCTGGCACTTTAAGCTATATTTTTAACAACTTTGACGGTAAAAAAACTTTTTCCGCCCTGGTTCGCGACGCGAAGGCGAAGGGCTATACCGAGCCTGATCCGAGGGACGACCTCAACGCGATGGACGCGGCCCGCAAGGCGCTTATCCTTTCCCGCGAGATAGGCATGCAGCTTGAGTTTGCCAATGTGGAGATAGAGCCGATTCTGCCCAAAGACTGTTTTAGCGTAAAAAATGTCGAGGATTTCTTTACCGAACTGGAAAAGTCGGATGACGATTTTGAAAAACGCCGTGCGGATGCCGCCGCAAAGGGCATGGCCCTGCGTTATATCGCCGTCATTGAGGAAGGCTCCGTAAAATTAGCCCTGAGATCCGAACCTGAAAACAGCCCTTTCCGCGCGTTGACGGACACCGACAACATGGTAGTGATCACCACCGACCGTTATGTGAAAAATCCGATGGTAATCAAAGGCCCCGGAGCCGGGGCGCAGGTAACAGCGGGCGGGATTTTCGCCGACATAGTGAGGGTGTCGAGGACGCTGGTCTAATCCAAAGAGCAAAGAGCAAATAGCAAGGAGCAAAGTAAGATAGGGATCTCTTCATCTTCCTTTGCTATTTGCTACCTGCTATTTGCTATTTCGTTATGGATGCAGCGCATTATGCCGTCCTGTTTCTCGTTCCACAGGTGCATCGCGCCGCCTTTGCAGTTGCGGTAGTCGCGGCATTTTTTGCAGATGCCGGTTTTTGTCCAGCGCCGTTCGCGCATCACTTCAAAGCGGTTGTCCCATACGTCCTTAAAATTATCTTTGTAAATGTTTCCCTGGATGAAGTGACGGTTGATGTTCGGACAGGCGGAGATTGAGCCGTCGTATAAAACCGAGCCGATGTTGATTCCGGCGTGGCAGAAAAAATAGCCGTCGCGTATTTTTCCCTCGTAATCGCCGGTGTAGGCTTCGCAGCTAAAGTATACTTTGATGCGGCTGTCGGCGCGGGAGCGGGCTATAAAATCCATCAGCCATTTTAACTGATCGGGGTTTAAACGAAGTTCGGGATTATCTGCGGCCCGCCCGATTGGCGAAATCGTAAACAGCCGCCAGGCCTTTACCTTGTGCTTTATCAGGAAATCCTTGAACGCTTCAAGATCGTTGATGTTTCTTTGATTAACGCAGGTTACTATGTCGTAGGTAAGCCGCGAGGACGCTATTATATCTATAGCCTTGACCGCCCTGTCAAAACTCTGCGGGCTGCCTCGAAGCCAGTTGTGGGAACCTTCAAATCCGTCAAGACTCACGGTGACGGAACCCAGCCCCGACGACATCAGCTTTGAATGCAGATTGCGGGTGTAATTGTAGCCGTTTGTTACCATGCCCCACAGAAACCCGTACTCCCGCAGCCTGCGCCCGCATTCGGGGAGGTCTTCGCGCAGGCTAGGCTCCCCTCCGGTGATGGCGACGGTGACGCGCTCTTTTGTATTAACCGGAGCAAAAGGCATTATCGCGTTAAGGAAATCGTCGAAGGGCATGTCCTGATGCGACGCGCTTGCCGTACAGTCCGAGCCGCAGTGTATGCAATTCAGATTACAGCGGCGGGTACATTCCCAGAACAGGTATTTTAACTGGTGAAGCTGCGTTTCATTGTACCGGTACAGGTTGAAAATAAAATGGGAAAATTTATTCCGCATTGGTTAATGTATCTAATTCCATGCTTATCAACACAGTGTTATATGTTTCGTCCTGCTTGAGCGTCCAAGTCTGTTCCTTAAAAATGCCGCCGTGGGCGGGACCATCGACATCTTTCAATATTATAGTGTAGTTATTCTGAATTGGCACATCAAGATAAAAATACCCGTTCTCTCTGGTATGAATCAAATAGCTGGTTCCCATGAGAGAAACTTGAATTCCGAATATCGGATTTCCGGTTTGTTTTGCCACTACCTTTCCCTGGATTGTGGTTTCAGTGGCTTCATTGGGAGGGGGCATTCCGTATTCAGCATACGGCTCATTCGGAGGAATGATACCGTAACAGGCCTGGAGAATCAGCGAAGCCGCCGACACGCTTATAACACGAAAAAACCTACTGAGGATTTTCCGGCTGCGTTCAGTAATGTTCTTCATATTCATACTGAAATTGTACCACTATTTTTGGAAAAAAACAATTATTTTCTATTACAACGCAACGGAACCCGTACCGGGCTTCGTACCTGGTTTTTTGCCGGGCGTATGGGGTTTTACATCGGGTTTCGTACCAGGCTCTGTTTCGGGTTCGGTACCGGGCTCTGTTTCGGGTTCTGTGCCAGGCTTTGTTTCGGGTTCGGTACCGGGTTTTGTTTCGGGTTCCGTGCCAGGCTTTGTCTCGGGTTCCGTGCCAGGCTTTGTTTCAGGTTCAGTACCTGGTTTTGTTTCGGGTCCCGTACAACAAGGCTTCGTTTCAGGTTCAGTACCGGGCTTTGTTTCAGGCTCCGTAGCGGGCGTATTGGGCTTCGCATTGGACTCCGTATCTAAAGCCATGCCAATCAACAGAGTACTGTATGTATCGTCTTGTCTGAGCCTCCGTGTCTCTCCCTTAAACAGTCCGCCGTTGTAGGGGCCGTCAACATCTTCTAATTTGATTGTGTAAGAATCCCGAATTGTTGCCCTAAGATAAAAATACCCGTCTTCGTTGGTACGGGCCGAAATCCCGGTTCCTTCAACAGAAACCATAATTCCAAATATCGGCTTTTGGGTTGCTGTTGAAACTACCTTTCCAGAGATTGAAGTTTCATCAGGAATGGGAACTCCGTATTCGCAAGTGATAGGAGTCGGCTGCAGGATACCGAAACAGGCCTGGAGAATCAGCGAAACCGCCGTTACGCTTATAGCGCGAAAAATATTTTTGAGGGTTCTTCGACCCCGGTCAATAATCGTTTTCATACTGGAATTGTACAACATCTTTAAGAAAAAAACAAGTTTTTTTCTTTTTTAAGCCAACCCCGAATGTATGGAAAACACCTATTCCGTATCCAAATCCATGTCTATCAATATAAAGGGGTTTGTACTGAAGGCGTTTGTGCCGTCGTAATCGCCCTTTTTGAGGGTCAATGTCTTTTCTTTAAACAAACCGCCGTTGGCATCGCCATCGACATCTTCCAATTTAATTTTGTAATCGCCATTAATCGGCACTTTCTCAAATTTAAAAGCCCCGTCCGCATCGGTATACCCCAAATACCCGGTTTCTTCAATAGAAACTTTGATGCCCGGTATCGGAGATCTGGTTTCGTTTGCGCTTACCTTTCCCTGAATTGTAGTTGAAGGCGGCGGTTCATCCGGGAACAGAATGCCGCACGCCTGGAGAATCAGCAAAACCGCCGATACGCTTATACCGCGAAAAATCATGCTGAGGATTTTTCGTCCGCGATCAGTAATCTTTTTCATCTAAATCCATGTCTATCAGCAGGGCATTGTTCGTCATATCGTCCTTTTTGAGCGTCCATGTCTTTTCCTTAAACAGGCCGCCGTTGTAGGGGCCGTCAACATCTTTCAATGTAATTTTGTAAACATCCTGAATTGGCACCGTAATATAAAAATAACCGTTCTTGCCGGTATAATCCCAATATTCGGTTCCTTCATCAATAGAAACTATAATGCCGAATATCGGCTCTCCGGTTTCTTTTGCCCTTACCTTCCCGGTGATTTGCACTTCAGTCGGCTCCTGCATACCGTAACAGGCCTGGAGAACCAGCGCAGCCGCCGGTACGCTTATACCGCGAAGAATCATACTGAGGATTTTCCGACCGCGATTAGTAATCTTCTTCATGCCTAAAATTATACCATAAATTCAGAAAAAATCCAATTTTTTTTTCATGAGTTACCCCCCTTTGCCGAAGGGTGTCATTTCTGTATATTTAGACCAAGGAGCTTAATATGCCAATAGCCGAAAAAATTAAAAACGCGCTTGGGTCGTCCTCCATGATCCGCAAAATGTTCGAGGAGGGGAACCTGTTGAAAAAACAGCACGGGGCGGACAAGGTCTTTGACTTTTCCCTGGGGAACCCCGATCTTGAGCCTCCGCCGGTCTTTCACGAGGTTTTTTTGAGGCTCGCCCAGGAGGACAGCAAAGGCTCCCACTCTTATATGCCCAACGCCGGTTTCCAGTACGTGCGGGATAGCCTGGCAAAAAAGGCGTCGAAGGAACAGCAGGTTGACATTGACGGCTCGCATATCGTGATGGCGGTCGGCGCGGCGGGCGGCCTTAACACGGTGTTTAAAACGATCTGCAACCCCGGCGACGAGGTTGTTGTCTGCAAGCCCTATTTTATGGAGTACCGCGCGTACACGGCAAACCACGACGCGAAACTAATAGAGGCGGATTCGCTTCCCGATTTTAACCTTGACATCAAGGCGATAGGCGCGGCGCTTTCGCCTAACACGGCGGCGGTGCTGATCAATTCCCCCAACAACCCCACGGGCAGGGTGTATCCCCCGCAAACAATATCCGCGCTTGCCGATCTTTTGCGGGAACACGGCAAAAAGACCGGGCGGCTTCCTTACCTTGTCTCCGACGAGCCGTACCGTGAAATTGCGTATAACGTGCAGGTTCCCCCGGTACTATGCGCCTACAGCGAATCGATTGTAGTGAGTTCGTACTCAAAAAGCCTTTCCCTGCCCGGCGAAAGGATAGGCTATATCGCCGTAAGCCCGAATGTAACAGGCAAAGACGACCTTATGAACGGTTTGATTTACGCCACACGGACATTAGGCTATGTCAACGCCCCGGCCCTCATGCAGCGCATAGTGGCTGAACTTACCGATGCTACAGTTGACGTAAACATTTACGCCCGCAGGCGCGACGCTTTCACGGCAGTTCTGGATGAAGCCGGAATCGAATACGCCGTGCCGGAAGGGGCTTTCTATTTATTCTGCAAGGTACCGGCAAAGAAAGGCGGCTCTACTGAACAGAGCGATGATATGGAATTTGTGAACCACTTGAAAAAATACTTGATTCTGGGCGTTCCCGGAACAGGTTTCGGCAAACCCGGATGGCTTCGTTTCGCGTACTGCGTGGACGAGAAAAACATCCGCGCCAGCGGTGAGGCGTTTAAACGCGCGATGGAAGAATGGTAATTCAAAAGAGCAAATAGCAGGTAGCAAAGAGCAAAGGAAGAGGAAGATAGTTGTATCTTAACTTTGCTATTTGCTACCTGCTATTTGCTCTTTGAATAAAGCTCACAGCTTGTTCTATAGACAGATTTTCCTGGTTCTGCCTTGTTACAAGGTTACGCAGGGTCAGGGGCGCGTGCAGGGGATCTTCGCCGGGGATAATTACCCATTGATGGCCTTTCTTTTCGGCTAACACAAACTGTTTGACAAGGTTTTTACTGTCGTCTGTCCCCGCAGCGTCCGTGAAAACCTCGCAGGGGATGCCGGCGCTACGGAACCGCGCGGCAAGGGCCTGGTACAGCCCCGCGTCTTCCTGTTTTACGCAGGCGATAGCGGCTATTGCAAACCCGCTTGCCGGGGGCAGCTTGTTCAGGCTTTCCAGCGCGGCGATCATGCGGTCAAGGCCGATGGACGAACCCACCCCGCTGATCGCGTTCTTTGTATAAAGGCCCGCAAGGTTGTCGTAACGCCCGCCCGAGCATATTGAGCCTATTTCGGGAAGCTCGGTCAGAAACGTTTCAAACACAACGCCGGTATAGTAATCAAGGCCGCGTGTGATTGAAGGGTCAAGGGAGAATGTGCCTCCTGCGGAGGCATTGCCAGAGCCGCTTGCGGCATCGCGCATGAACTTGCGGAGAAGGCGTAAGCGTTCAGATTCGGGGGAAGGCCCGCCTGAAAGTTCCGTTATACGATCAAGAGCCTGTTCAAAGCAATCCGGCTTGCCTTTTCCCGCTTCTCCCGCGCTGATAAATTCAAGTATCTTTCGCCCGTTCTCATCCCCGGTAATGGCGGCAAGAGTCTTCATGGTTTCATCCATGCCGACTTTGGAAATCTTGTCCACCGTACGCAGTATCTCGACAGAATTATCCGACTGCCCTATGTGCGAGAGGAAGCGGTTGAACAGGCCCCTGTGGTTGATTTTTATATCCACGCCCAGGCCGAGATCCGTAAGGGTGTTTCGGATCATCAGAAGAATCTCAAAATCGGCGGCGGGGCTGTCGCTGCCGATAATGTCAAAATCGCACTGGGTAAATTCCCGGTAACGCCCCCGCTGGGTGTTTTCCCCGCGCCACACCTTGCCTATGTGGTAACGCTTGAAGGGAAAGCCGAGTTCCTGCTGGTGAAGGGCGGTAAAGCGGGCGAAGGGAACGGTAAGATCAAAGCGCAGCGCGACATCCCTGCCGCCGTTGTCCGTGAAGCGGTAAATCTGCTTTTCGGTTTCGCCCCCGCCCTTGCCCAGAAGTATGTCCGCGTACTCAAGCGCGGGAGTGTCAATAGGAACAAACCCGAAAGACCGAAATGATGCCTCGATTCTTTCAGTCAAATTGCGGCGCACCGTTTCCGCCTGCGGCAGAAAGTCCCTAAAGCCCTTTAATATTTTTGGTTCAATTAACGCTGTCATAATTGCCGCTCTTACTTTTTTCCCTTTTCTCTTTTATTTTTTCTTTTGTATGGTTTCAAACCCGACATACGGGACAAGCGCGGCGGGTATCCGCACCGAGCCGTCCTGCTGCTGGAAGTTTTCCAGTACGGCGATGATCGCCCTTGATACGGCGATAGCCGTGCCGTTCAAAAGGTGGACGAATTTGTTCTTGCCGTCGTCGTCCTTGTACCGTATATTCAGCCTTCTGGACTGGTAGTCCGTGCAGTTCGAGGTCGATGTCACCTCGCCCCATTCGCCTCCGTTCCTGCCCGGCATCCACGCCTCAAGGTCCCATTTGCGGTAGGCGGGAGCGCCAAGGTCGCCTGTGCAGGTGTCCACAACCCGGAAGGGAATGTCGAGGCCCTTAAAGATTTCTTCCTCTATTAGGCGTAATTCTTCATGGAATTTTCCCGATTCTTCGGGCAGGCAGTACACGAACATTTCCAGCTTGGTAAACTGGTGCACGCGGTACAGGCCCTTTGAGAACTGCCCGGCGGCTCCGGCCTCTCTGCGGAAACAGTGGGAAAGGCCCGCCATGCGTAGCGGCAGTTTGTCCTTCGCAAGAATAGTGTCCGAATAATAGCCCCCGAGGGTTATTTCGGCGGTCCCGACCAGGCAAGCGTCTTCGCCTTCCAGCGTGTATACGTTGGATTCCTCGCCCCGCGGGTTAAAGCCTATGCCTTCCAGGATTCCCTCGCGGGCCACGTCCGGCGTGATAAAGGGGGTAAACCCTTTTTTTTGAAGAATATCCAGCGCGTAACGCACAAGGCCGAGTTCCAGGAACACCCCTTCGTTTTTCAGGTAGTAAAATTTGGTGCCTGACACCTTTGTCGCCGAATCGAAGTCGATAATATCCAGATCCTGCCCGAGTTTTACATGGTCGGCAGGCTCGAAATCAAAGCGCGTCGGCTCGCCGACCCTCTTAACTTCGAGGTTGTCCTTGTCTTCCCTGCCGACAGGCGCGTCAGGGTGCGCCATGTTGGGAATTTTGCGCGCCTCGTCGTCAAGCTCTTTTTCCGCGATGCCCAGTTCCGATTCCGTCAGGGTTATCTCGTCCTTGAGTTTCTTCCCCTCTTCGATAAGGGCGTTCCTCTGCGTTTGCTCGAGCTTTCCCTTCATGGCGGCGGCGTTGGCGTTGCGTTTCTGCTGCAGCGCCTGAAGAGCGGTTGTCAGTTCCGTGCGCCGGTGATACAGGCGCGCCACTTCGCGGGCGTCGGCTTTCATAAAGCGGTTGGCGATATTCGCCTCAACCGCGTCCAGGTTTTCTACTATAAATTTGTGATCCAGCATGGGGGAAGGTTAGCATATTACAAAAGAAAAAAGAAGAGGGGAATTTAGGAATTAGGAATTAGGAGTGAGGAATTAGGAATAAAGACAGTGAGCAATTAGCAATTAGCAGTGAGCAATGAAAGATTGTTGTGTCTTGCCATTATTTGTTCTTGACAAAATCCCTAAAAACAGAATAAAATACCGTAACAAGAGAAAAATGAAAAGAAAAAAAAGCAAGAGCTATGCCAGTCCGTTAAGTGTCTCGTATGCAGCTTCGCTTGGTAACTGCGA
>Ga0268262_10001988_pt1 | contig 24178 bp, 11 predicted proteins | sample TergutNc150P3_FD_190354 | JGI IMG/M metagenome (GOLD analysis project Ga0268262, IMG submission 190354) | Nasutitermes corniger P3 segment gut microbial community from laboratory colony in Florida, USA - Nc150 P3 (SPAdes) (version 2) | ecosystem: Host-associated > Arthropoda: Insects >...
AGCGCCGCGCCTCAAGACGCTTTCGCAAATTAATTTTTTCCGCTACCCACTGCAAACAACTTTTTTCATTTCTATGGAAAACAGAGTAAATCAGAGCTTTTGGGCTCAAACAAAGAGATAGGAGGGAAAATCCATGAAACGAACCAAGCGTATTCTTAGCCTGGCATTGATCGTGCTGCTTGTTCTCGGCTTCCATTCCATCGCGCTTGCCGGGAAGAAAGCCTTCGTGCCCGCCGCGGGAGAGGACCTGAGCCATTTGCCCCGGGTTTACCTGTCCGGCGGCTGGCATTCTCTGTGGGAAGACGAAGATTGGGGGGACTGGCTTGCCCATCCCGAAAACTCAAAACCGCACAACAGGTTCAACGAGGCCGAGCCTTTCGCATCGGAGAAGATGCAGGCCGTATATGACGCTATCTTTCGCCTGGACATGGCCGCGCTGGGCAAAAACCTTGCCGCCCTTTTCACGGAGGGTTACGCTCAGTGCGCGATGGACAAGAGCGGGAAGAGCATCAACCCCAACATCACCAGCGAGTACATGTTCCTCAGGGACCTTGACCTGCCCGGGACGTTCGGCCTGCCCGCGGGCTCGGGCGTGCCCATCAGCGAACATTTGACGCTGTACAAAAACCAGTGCATGTTCTTCATGGACTGGCGGCAGGACCCCTGGGACCTCGCGGAAGACGTGCACGCGTTTCTCAGAACCATTGTCGAAGATCCCTCCAATGGTTTCGACAGAGTCAACCTGGTCGGCGTCAGCGGAAGCGGCCCGGTCCTGATGTCCTATCTGGCGCGTTACGGCACGCAGTACCTTGCCAGCGCCGTGTTCGATATGTCCATGCACAACGGGTCCTCGCTGTTCGGCGGCATCGCCGCGGGCGATTTCGGCCTTGACGCGTCCGCCCTGGCAAACACGAAGATGCACTCCTGGGGAAAGACAGAGCTGCTTGAGCGGTATGCGCTGCCGATAACTGCGCTCTATCAGCCCGGCCTGCTGGACGCCGCGCTGAAGATGTTTAATTTCGCCGCCAGGGACGCCTTCGCCAAGGTGTATGAAGAGGGCCTGATCCCCCACTGGTTCTACATGCCGTTTTATCTGTGCCTGATTCCGCAGAGCCAATGGAAGCAGGCTAAGCGGTTCCTGTTCAAGGGCAACCCAAACGGGGAATTCGACGAGCTGATCGCCGTGGCCGACCGCTACCACGATAAGGTGATGGCCGTGCAGGACGACGTCATCCTCAAGGCCGCCTCGGAAATCAAGGTCGGCGTACGAGCGGGCTATGGCCTCCCGCTTTCCCCCTATGCCAAAGGCGCGAACGTGCAGTCCGACGAGTTGGTCGATACGGTTTACGCGAGCATGGGCGCAACGGCCGCGCCTCCCGGCATGCCCTTCGCCCCCTCGTACAGGCAAACGAAGCGCAGCGCCCACAACTATATTTCCCCTGACCGCTATGTGGACGCCTCCACCTGTCTGCTGCCCGACCAGACCTGGTTCGCCGAGGGCTTTTACCATTACCCGGAATGGAACTACGAGCATCCGGACGGCACGCACTGGCTGGACTGGTTCCTCGCGGCCGAAAATTACACCGTGTGGGACGACAGCCGTTTCCCGCAGTACTCGAAGTGGAGCAGGGAGACAGTGACGGACGGGAACGGCGCTGCCGCTGCGGCCAAGAATTACTTCACCCCCTTTGAGAAAACAAGCCCCTCCCTGTGCTGCAGCATTTTGGAGCACCTGAAAACCGCAATGCTCTGCCTGCTGCAGATCTGGCGCTGGCTCTTCCTGCTGCCCCTGTTCTGGATGTAATAAGGGATTATCTGAAAGAGAAAGGAGCAAGGGCCTGCTGAAAACTACGCAAATCAGCAGGCCCTAAATCCTTTCCAGCATTTGCGCCAGCGAAAGATAAAAATTCCGCAGGACGGGTCCGCCGCCCAAAGGGCCCGCAGCGGCGATAAGGGTCGCGTGGTCCCGCATTGGGATGACAGGCATCACCTGCCATACGCCGGGGCGCAGGTTGTCCGGGTCGTAGTCTTGGCGCGGCTCATGGAAGGGATACAGGGCCGAAACCAGGTTCACGATGCCGTCGTTGGGCAGCCAGGCGTCGTCTATCCATATACCGCCGGCCGTTTGGAAGGGCGCGCGGCGGCGTCCCATGCACACCGATACGCCCCGCAGGACCGGGGTCATTCCCTTTTTGGGTACATGGTTCCCGTCGCCATCCTTCCGCGTCATTTGCGCGGCATAGCTGAAGTAATAAACCCCCGGCTGGCAGCGGATGGTTTTGTTCAGGGCGGCCGCGCCGTCGACGGTCAAATCCCTTTTCGCGCTGTCCGCCATGCCAGCAAAGCCATTGATGGCGGCGGCGGTTTTCCGCAGCGCGCGCCGGGAATCCCGGAAGGAGATACCGAACTGTTCCAGCCCAACTGGATAGACCCGGCCCATGAAAGGGACCACGGTTGCCGCCTGTGCTGCGCAGGTCATAAGCAGCTGCATGGCCGCAGCTCCATGGATTGCCGGTTCGAGGGCTGTGCTGCCGTTGTGGGGCGCCGCGAGGGTTGTGACGGAAGCGACGCGCCCGCCGAGCGTTCCGCTGAACAAAGGGGACAAGCCCCCTTCAGACAAAAGCTCCCCGGAGGACGTGGATTCCCGCTCTTCGGCGCTGCCTTCCTCCAGCAGGTGCGCGAGCAGCCGGACCGTTGCGCCGCCGAAGCTGTGCCCAACCAGGTGTATTTTACGGCCGCCGCCGGTCCAGCCCGGCACAAGCGGCGCCTCATACACTCGCCCGTAACGAGCGTGGCCATGGGCAGTGGCATGGGCCGCGCCGTAATCTGCGCGCGTGCCCGTCAACTGGGCGTACAGCTCACAGGCTCGGTCCCAGGTGCTGGAAAACGGCCCCACCGAAGCGGTATGGCATTCATAGCCAAATCCGCCAAGATACTTCGGTATGCTGCCCGTCGGCCCGCCCCAATAGGGCATCACGCGGGCGATGGCCGCGTTCTCGCCCCAACCGGCCAGCCCGTGCACAAACACAATGGGATGTTCCAACGCAATTTCCTTTCCTGATTCGGTTTTCTATTATTGTAACCTTGTCAGTTGCTGACAGGTCAAGCCCTTCTTCTCAAAAAGTTTTTCGCCGGTTTTTGAGCTCTGCTGCGGAAAAACCGGCAAATTCCCATAAAACTTTTTTGAAAAAAAGGGCTTGACCTGTCAGCAACTGACAAGGTTACAATATTTCTCGGAAGAGGGAAATAGCGGCCTAAGCGTGAAGCTTCAGGACGAGGAGGTGCCGTATGAGGGAAAAAAAGGCGGACCGGGGCCGGGCGCCGCAGTTCATTGGCATAGCGGTGCTGATAGTATATACAGCCGCGGCGCTGTCCCTGCCGTTGGCGGCGGAGGTCGTGTTGGGCAAATATACCGGCGCGGCTACAAGCGAGGCCTGCGCAAGGGTGGCAAAGTGGGACATTCAATTCGGCGGCGGGATTGACGACGGGTCGGTCGCTTTTTTCCACGCCTCGCACGGAACCGGCGCAAGCGGCAGCTGGAAAGACTTCACGGTCAAAAACAACGGTGAGGTAGCAGCACAAATTACAATGGAAGTACGCTGTGTCAGAACAAACGCGGGCCGTGACGTCACGGCGAGCGACGCTGTGCTTACAGCGAACACAAGCATTGTTTATCAGAGCCAGACCGGTGCCGGGACCGGCGCGGGCGATACCTGCGTTCTACCCCCCGGATCAACGGCGACTTTTCGCCTTACGGTAGGAATTCAAAACGGGACGGGTACACTGCTTTGCCGCCTATTCGCGGCCGCCGTGCAGGTGGATTAAACTGAAAGGATGAAAGGAGGACAAGGGGATGAAACAAAAAGCACATGTCATTCCCTGCCTTGCGGCATGGTTGGCGATGCTGGTTGCGGTTACCTCGCCGCTGACGCTTACCAAAGCGAAATATACCGGGACCTATGCCGACGCGACCGCGCAGTTTTTTCTCATCACCTCCCGTGGGGTTGTGACCGGCAGCGCAACCCTTGCCAAGGGCTGGTGGGCGATTTATCTGCGGGGGCAGCGCGGGCAGACAGGAAGGGAAGGCGGCGACACCAACGGGGGCTTCGGGGATTCCGGGGCGGGCGGAGTCGTGAAAGGCATGTACTACTTTGACGCCGATACAAACGTCTATGCAGCCACCGATGTAGGCCCCGGCCCCGCCCCTTCCAACGACGCCGGAAAGGGCGGCGGCGCGACATGCCTTTGGAAAAACAGCGCCGTCAGGCCAACAACGCAGGGGGACGCGAATTGGATCGCCATCGCCGCGGGCGGCGGCGGCGGCAGTGATGATCCGGACGGGGGCGGCGGCGCTGGCGGAAGCATCACGGCTCCGGGCTCTGGCGGCAAAGTGATCGCCGCCGGCAATGACGGTGCGGCGGGCTCCGGCGCGGCTTACGCGGGCAAAGGGGCAAACGGCAGCGGGGGCAATGGTGCTGGTGGCACAAACTATGATAGCCCCAGTGGTTTTTTGCAGGGTGGCGGCGGATATGACGGTACCGGCCTTTCTCCCAACGACGCCGGCGGCGGCGGCAGCGGGTATGGCGGCGGTGGCGGCGGCGGCGGCGCCTGGAATAAAGTCGCCGGCGGGGGCGGCGGCGGTTCGTCGATGACGAACGGCATGTGGACGCTGCCAACCGGTGGGGCCTATGCGGATGCGGATGCGTATTTCGCTCATAATATTTCAGCCCCTGCTGACTACGCCGCCTCGGCTGTTGTCTGTTTGATTTATCTCGGCGATTTTGGCGGCGAGAATATAAGAAACCCAACATATTGGTAGTGGACGAATCAACGCCACCCGGTGAATTCCTGTGCAACCGAACACTTTTCGCGGTTTGTCTGTTGAAAAATGGGACGCGATGTTATATACTAAAAATAGTGACGCCTCCAATTTAAATAAGGAGTGACGCAAAATGAAACAGACACCCTGGAAATGCGCAGTCGTCATCGGCGGGATTTCCCTGGCCGTCACCGCTGGGATTGCCGCGCTTGCGGTCCTCGTGGCCTTGCCGATGGCCAAATATTCCAAGGCGGTTTCCCTGGAGGGCAAGGGGGATATCGCCGGGGCGTACGACGCCCTGGACCGCCTTGACGAGCGCTGGGACGCGGTGAGGTACAAGGCCGCGCAAGCACGCAAGGATGCCCTGCAGGCCCGCGTGATTGCCTCCCGCTCGGCGGAGACGATGCAGTTCGGCGGGCGCGAGTGGATGGTGCTGGAGGAGCGGGATGGCAAGGCGCTGCTGCTGCTGAAGGATATCCTTGAGATGCGGCCCTACAACGAGGCGCTGGCAGATACCAGCTGGGAGGCCTGTACCTTGCGGCTGTACCTCAACGGCAATTTCTATGAGAGCTTCGGCGGGGCAGACCGCGCGCGTATCGCGGAAACGGCGGTGATCAACAGCGAAAGCGCGGATTACGGCACGGCGGGCGGCGGCGGCACCACGGACCATATCTTTTTGCTCTCGCCAGCGGAGGCAAAGCTCTATTTCCCCGATGACGGCGCGCGCGTCGCCCGGGAAAATGGCTCGGTCAGGTATTGGTGGCTGCGCTCGCCAGGGCTGGAGCCCATATTGGCCGCCACCGTGGGCAGCGACGGCGCGATCGGTTACGCCGGCAGTTGGGTAAGCTATCCAAACCGCGGCGTGCGGCCCGCCATGTGGGTCGCCATGGGATAGCATACCGGGAAATACGGCCCCGCGCCCGGGCATGGCTTTGGCTATGCCCGGGCGCCTGCTGTACCCCGAACAATTCAGTACAATTTGCACAAAATGTAATGAAAATATTTAAATTTATTGACTTTTTATACAAATTTGCTATGATGAAAGAGGGCGCTTCTCAATATACCGTCCGGAGCCCCTGTTAATTAGTTAGGAGGGATCTATCATGAAAACCAAAATAAACTTTGCGAAAAAGGGCCTGAGCCTGTTGCTCAGCCTGGTCCTGACGGCCACCGCCGTGCCGCTGTGGGTTTCGGCCGCGCCCACGGCGGCTGAGTACGCCAGCCTGGCGGCAAAGCTGGCGGCGATCGGCAGCTTCCACCTCACGGCCGACGACCGGGGTACGTCGAAGGGCGTATACGATTCCACCAAAAGAGGCGGGGCAAGCGACTACAGTAAATTTGTCGATTACTTCGCCGACAGCAACAACGCCGCCGGGTCCTGGGTGGTCTCCGACAGCGGGCAAGCCGTATGGGACGCCTTAAAAGCCTATCAAGCGGTGGCAGCGGGCGTTTACGAGGACAGGGCGGACTATCAGGTCCTCGGCATGCCGGACGGAGGGACCAGCGGCTACAACCCCAATAATTGCGGCGGGTCCTTGATAAGCTGCAATTACGGGTCGCCAAATCCGATAGCCAGCCAGTACGTCACCCGTCAGCAGGCGAATTATACCGCGCCGCAAATCAAGGACACCATCGCGGCGCAGCCGGGGTTCGGCGCGTATTCGGAGATTTTGACCGCCTTTTCCGGCAACTTCAACGTGAGCGGCGGCAATGGCAACTACAACCTGCTCAGCGGGCCCTATGCGGCTTCCGCCTCTAATCATGTGGCTTCCGGCAGTTTAAACAGCGGCAACTGGGGGTTCGGCTGGAGAAAATCGCCGGGCGGCTTCGCCGTGCTGCGCTCACCGATGGAGGCCGTGCAAACGCTGGACAACGCTCTCGACAACGTACCGGACTCCGTGGCGCTCAACCTGAACACAGCCCTTGCCATTTACTACATGCACGAGGTCGGCTATTCCGGCGAGTGGACGAGAGTGATATCGGGCACCGGGGCGCCAACGTTTGTCTATCGCGCTTTCTGGCACAGGCTGCAAGGAGCGCCTGCGCTGCAGGAGGGCGATTCGATCACCTTCCCGGCCGCTATTTTAGCCAATACCGCGAAGAAAACCAGCCTTAACACCACCGCCCTGCGGGCGTGGAGGGACAACACCCCAGGCCCGGAGGTGACCGCCGCGAACATCAACGCTTGGGTGACGCAGTTCAACTACGGCCAGCTGGTGCAAATGGCCTACGATTACGACACCTATGCCAGGGACGCGCTGGGCAGCACGTCGTTCCCCACCGCCGTGGGCAACGGGGGCGTGAAAGCGCTTTCCGACCCGGCCAACGCCGCCGTGCTGGACTACTTCGGCCTGCAAAGCTTCGCCTGGGCCGATACCGTCTACCGCCCGGCCCTGGACGCGCGCATGGCCGCGCTGCTCAGCGAGGCCCCGCAATTCTTCTACCATCCCGCCACGGGCCACTACGATAACGACCCCGTTACGAGGGTCTTCCAGGCCAACGTGACCAACAACTTCGATCCCAGGCCGTCCTACGGCGGGTTCGGCAGCTGGCAGGACATGTGGGCCTTCTACGCGGAAGCGAAGGTCAACTATGATTCCCTGGCGGAGCTGCGCGACAACTACCCATCCGCCTGGCTGACCGTCACCACGGCCTGGCCGGAGATAGACCTGACCGCCCTGGGCCAATGGATGGACAACCTGCTCAAGGTGGAGTACCTGTGGCGGGCCTACGACAGGCTCGACGCGGTCAAGGCACTGCTGATCACATCCGCCGGTTACCACCGGGGCGCCAACGACAACTTGCACCCCAACGAGGGCTCCGGGCCTTACGACGACAGCGAGTATGAATACCTGACTCCCCTGGTGCGGGCATGGCACGACGAGTTCGCGGGCGACGCGGGCTTCCTGCAGGCGCTGCGCTCGTCTGGCTTCGGCTATATCGTCGACAACGTATTCACCGCCGCCAACCCCGCAAACGGCGGGGCCGACTACGAGGCCGAGGCGGTCACGCGCCGCAGCCAGCTGCTGGACGAGCTGAACTACCGGACCGACCAGGGCTACAGCGAGGACAAATGGTACAGCTACCGCAACTTCTTCACTGCGCTGCTGGGCGAAAACTTCGCCGCCATGGAAACCCCGGAGATTATGCGGGTCATCAACGACAGCGCGCCGCACCCCAACGCGCCCAACCCGCCGTATCTGGGCGTGTGGCCGAACGTCCAGGTGTACCAGGCGCTGAGCGCCGCGGCGAAGCTGCCCGCGGGCCTGGGCGGCCTGGGCGAGGCGCTCTGGTCGGAAATTTACGGGAACTACGAGGATGAAGTCGTCCTCCCGGTGCTTGGCAGCGTGTACGACGTGCTCTCGGCCAGACTGACCTCCTATGTGGCGGGGGCCATGACGATCATCGGCGGCCTGGAGCAAGCCAACCAGATAGACATCGACGCGGCGGGCAGGAACATCAAGGTGCTTTCCTGGGCCACCTTCGCGCAGATCAAGAAGGCGATCGACCGCCTGGGTTACGAGGACCCGGTGCAGGATATCTACCGGTTCCTCTCCGATACCGGCCAGCTGGACCGCTTGGACCAGGCCACGAGGGACGACTACGGCTTCCTCGTTCACGCGGTGCTGGACGTCTACAACCAATTCCTGGAGCACCCGGAGCTGTGGTTCAAGCAGACCGCCCTGGCCCCGTCCTGGCGCGCGGAACGGGGCGACGATATCCTGCCCCTGCACAGATATACCGATGTGGCCCTGACGAACCAAGGCCCCGCCTATTGGACAGCCCCGGCCGGTTATGCCCACAACGCCGGCGCGCCGCGCGCCCCAGGGGCCCAACAGGCCGACGACGCGGTCCTGATGGACCTGATCGGCAAGCTGGATACCCTGCTGGGCGCCGGCGGCGACCTGAAGCCGCTGCTGCGGGCGCTGAACCTTCCGCAGGACGTGATCGACGCCATCACGTCCCTGGGCGTGGACCTCGACGACCCAAACACGCCCTTCAACATGACCAACGTGGTGGACAGCGTCATGCAGAACCTGCTGTTCAACGACAAGACGCTCAATGGCATCATCGGAGCGCTGTTCCCCATGCTCTTGAATCAGCTGGAGGATGTGTTTTCCACCATGCTGCCGGAGCAAATTGCCAACTTGAATTATAATGACATACCTTCCTTTGCGGGCTTAAGGATCATTAAGCTCACGGTGCGCCCCAATCACCTGTACACCATACTCAACGGCACCGCGAACGCCCCGCAGGCTGCCGCCGGGGCGATTCATCTCAACAATATCAAGGTCTACCCCAACCAGTTGGGCGCGATGATCAACTCCGCCGAATTTCCGCGCGTGCGCCAAGCACTGCTGAACGCCAACAACGGCGGCTCCTGGGCAAGCAAAGCCTACCCCACCAACGCATGGGAATCGCCCGGCCTGTACAGGCCAAAGCTGGACCCGGAGACAAACCAGCCGATCCTGGACGAAAACAACCAGCCGGTATACGAATTCTGGCTGGACTGGGGCATCGACGGCGACCAGACGAAATTCCGGGACGCCTTAACGCAGGTGTTCAGCGGCCTTTGGCCCCTTCTCAAGGCGCTACTGGCCGGCGGCGGCCAAAGCTTGATCCTGCAGGCGCAGGGCGTCGGCACTGTGGACGCGAGGATCAACGGGGGAATCCTAGGCAACATCAATATCAACGGAAGGTCGGCGGATATTTTAGGTTTGAGCATCTCGGGCATGGACGGTTATTCCAAGCTCATGGTGCCAATCCTGGAATGCCTGTTGGGCCCGGACACGGAAACGGGCACGATCCCATCCTTGAGTACAGTGCGCGGCTACCCCTTCAGCAACGCGGCGGCGGGCGCGGGCGACCTGGCCGACGCCATCATAAACCCGCTGATGACCTATATCGCGAAACTGAAAGCCGAACCGGTCACGGAAATCCTCAAGCTGCTGCCCAATCTGTGCTACGCGTTTTCCCTCGACCGTGTTATGCCCCTGTTAAGTGGTTTGCATATCGAAATGGATCTCGCGGTCGACGCCGATTTTGGGACGGTATTCGGTTTTCATCCCAGCATCGCCGACTTCGTGTCGGGCGGCATCAAGATTCCGGGCCTCCCCGCGTTGAACCTGACAGATTTGCTGCTTGACCCGAGCCTTGGCATAGCCGGCATGTTCACCATGGACGGCCTGATGGGTCTGGCGCTTGGCTCCGTAGGTGGGGACATCACAATTCCTCCGTTCAACCCGGGGCGCATCGCCACCTATGGCAGGATAACTACGCAAACCACCAAGCGCTCCCCGGCCTCGCCGAATGTCCGCCAGTACATCGTCGCCAACCTGCCGGACGTCATGCAGGCCTTTCTGGGGTACTTGCTGGGCAGCGGGCTGATACCAATACCGCCCAACGGCACACCCACGGAGATCGCGGCGGCCCTGTTGGAGTTGGTTGATCCCACGGGCTACCCGCCGCAGGCGGTGCAGTTCGCCAATCCGGGACCTCAGACCTATGACCCGTTCCCGACCTGGTGGGCCGACAGGACTCTGTCCGACAATTCACCGGCGGGCACCGACCAGCAGGTGAAGGACAGGGCCAGGGCGGACGGCGACTACCTGGTGGCCAACGCGGATACCGTGCTCAACGTGCTGTGGGCCACGCTGTACCCCGGCACGGAGACAAATTTCTCGCAGGGGATCATCGAAATCTTCGAAAACATGGGCGCCAACGGCGGCCTTTACACAAGCATCGTTGAGACGATCCAGGAGATACTTGGGATGTTCGGCCCCGGCGGCGCGATGGAGAACCTCGGTGGCATCCTGGAGCACCTGGCCATCACGAAAGAGGGCACCGCGTATAAGCACTTTGACGCCTTGGCGGCGATCAAGCGCCTGCTGCCCAAGACCGCCGCGAATATAGACGGCTATGAGATCCCGGACCCGGAGGACGTGGACACCATCGCGGAGCTGATTGCCGAGATGGTGGACTTCCTTGAGCCTATTGTTCCGCTCCTGGATATCCTGATGACGGGCGGCACGGAGCTGGCCCTGGTCGACGTCACCGAGGGCGACGCGGACCCCGGCAACGTCACCCCGCTGGCGCGCGCGTTGTTAGGCGGCGACGGCTTCGCCGGCGCGGTCGCGCCGCTGCTCAACATGTTTCTGGTGCCGCTGCTCGGCCCGTCCGCGGCCCTTGACGGCACCGAGTGGGCCGCCGCCGCCACCGCAGCCGACAAGCTGCACGCGTTGCTGGATCCCATCGGCGCTGTTTACTACCATATCGTCGGCAACCCGGGCGATCCGGGCAGGCCGGTGGAAAGCATACTGTCCCTGCTGCCCTCGTTGGCCTATTTCCTCAGCGAGACCGGCGGCGCGGCTTCCCCGCTGCAGCAGAGCCTGAATTGCCTGCTCCACCCGGTCTACGTCCTGCTGGATACGGTCCGCCCGGTCTACAATATCCCGCTGAATATGAACCTGATCAACGGGTTCACCCTGAGCGCCTCCACCGTCAGGGACCAGGACAGCCAAGTCGCCGTCAAGGGAGGTGTCACGATTGACGCGCAAACCCTCCTGAACGGCCTTCTGAGCGATGAAAACGGAGACCCCTATCAAATAGGAGGCGTGCCGATCTCCCTGAAGCTGGACAAGTTCCTTTATGGCGCCCTGGACAGCAACAACGTCTTTATCGGCGACAAGACCTATACGCTGTTCTCCCTGCTTGATCAGCTGGGGCTGCTGGCGTTGATTGAAGACGGCGGCTGGACCGGCGTGACCAAGCTCATCCAGTATGAAAAGTTCGGTGGCCCCGGCCCGATCGACTACAGCAAGGCCCCGCAAGTGGCGGCAGAACGCTTTGGCGACGTGCGGGGCGTGCCGGGCTGGTTCAGAAAATCCCACGCGCAGTTCCTGGCCGACAACGCCGACGCTGTGCTTAATTGGGCATGGGCGCGGTTGATCGAAGGCGAGCCGACGGTCAAGGCTTACCTGCAAGGGCTGCTGGCCGATAACAATATCCACGTCGGGCTCGGCCCCAGCCTGGAGGACACCGTCCGCAATTTCTACGGCAACGAATTCTACATCGCAGGGAATTTCCCGAAAGCCGTAAAATTCATCCTGGGCCTGCGGGACCTCCTGGACGCCGTCGAGGTGCCCCGCCTCGCTTTCGGCGGCTTCAGCCTCGGCAACGAGCCGCTGCCCATGACGGAAGTCCTGGCGAAACTCGTGTACGTCTACGACGAGGCCACGGATACCGCCACGGCGCTGGACCTCCGCCCGGAAATCCCGGACTCGATGAACCCGGGCTCCTTCCTCCCGAACCCGGATAACCTTATGCGGGAGCTCGACGCCTTCATGAACGCGTACGCGCGGGACCCGGACGGCGCGCTGGCGTCCCTGAGCATCACGGACGAGGCCTCCTTCAAGGCAAGGCTTGTGACCCTGCTCAGCCCCTTGATGCCGTTGCTGCGCGTGTTCCTGTCCGAGAGCAACCTCCTGCTCATCCGTGACCCGGCCATCGCGCCCGCCAACCAGGAGGGCGTACCCGGCGGCCCTGGTATCTCCCCCGCGAGCGACCGGGCTTTCCTGCGGGCCTACGGCTACAACGGCTATGAAACCGGCCTGCTGCCCATCCTGATGGGGATTGGCGCGGACGTCCCCGGCTTCTCGGCCAAGTGCGCGGATTACGCCGCGTTCAAGGCCGGCACAGAGGCCCAGCAGCTGGGATATCTCCTCGACCCGCTGTTGTATCTCGTCGAAAGGCTCTCGCGGGACCCGGTACACACGGTGCTGCAGGCGCTGCCAAACGCGGCTTACTTCACCAGCGACGTGAACGGCGGCTCCCTGCTGCGGCAGGCCCTGGCCAACCTGCTCCATCCGCTCACCGTCCTGCTGGACGAGGCGCATCTCCCGGCCGTCAACGGGCAGGGCCTCAGCGCGCAGGTCCTGCTGAAAGACGTGCTGGGCCTGCAAGCTGGCAACGAGCTCAACAGCCTGCTGGCCAAGCTGCATATGCCCGGCCTGACGCTGGAGAACCTGGTCGTCGGCGCTCTCACGCTGTTCCGCGATTTGGATGCGTCGTATCCGGCCGCGGAAAACGCCAGGCTTGGCCTGGAAGCGATGGGCGAGGGCGGCGAGGCTTCCTATATCAGGAGCAGCTTGTGCGCGCTGCTCACGCAGCTGCTTGTGGTCACCGGCGCGTTCGAAAAAATCAATGGTACCGGCTTCGAGGGGCTCATCAACCTGCTCAACACGGACGACCACGATGATTTGGCGCCCGGCGGCCCCGGGCCGGTGGACTACACCCACGCGCCGCAGGTATTGGGCGCCGCAGCCGGCCCGCGCTGGCTGGACGAGCCCCACGCGGACTTCCTGGCAAACAATGCGGACGCCGTGCTCAACTGGGCGTGGAGCAATATTCTCAATTACACGGACGCGAACAACGACCAGCCGGTCAAGGCGTACCTGCAGTGCTTGGTCCCCGGCGGCGTACCCATCACGCTGGGAGACAGCCTGGAAAGCACCGTCAACGCCCTGTTCGGCGACCTCGTCTACTCGCAGGATAACTTCGACCTGCTCGTGGGCTACCTGGCCAGCCTGAAGGGCTACCTTGCCGACGTTGACTTGGGGACGCTGCTAAAACTGGGCGGTCCGCTGCCGCTGACTGATTTGCTGGAGAAGATCGTCGTGGTGGGCAACGCCCCGCTGGTTTTCGACGACCTCTTCGTCGCGCTGGAGGAACACCTCGACAACACGAACCGTATCACGGTCGACGGCACGGCAAGCGGCTTCCAGGCCAAGCTGGGCGCGGTATTGCTCCCGTTCGCGCCGCTACTGCGCGTGTTCCTGACGGAAGGCGACCTGCTGCTCATCGTGGACCCGGCGATCAACAACAACGGAGGCTTCCTCAAGCTCGATGGCTACGACGGCTACCGGACCGGTCTGCTTCCCATCCTGATGGGCCTGGGCGCGCAGGTGCCGGGTTTCCTGGACGCCCTCGTGCCGTATGAGGACGCCAAGGGCGGCACTGACGCCGACCTGATCGACGCCATCCTCAGCCCCTTGGTCTACCTGCTGGGCAAAGCGGCCGCCAACCCTGTGGACACCTTGCTGCGGGTTCTGCCCAACGCGTTGTATATCGCTGGCGCCACGCCGGCGGGCGAACACGGCCCGGCGCCCGACGGCAACCCGTCCATCCTGGCGCAGGCACTGAACAATATCTGCCACCCGATCGCGGTAATGCTGGGCTACCTGGAAGGAATGGTGGATGTGGACTTGAATGTCGGCAGGATGGCCGACGACCGGCTGGGCGGCCTGCTGGCGGGCCTCGCCGATAACCAGGGCATTGATATCAGCCAATTGGTCGTTGGCACGAAGACGGCGTTCGGCGAGCCGTGGCTCTCGCTGGGCACGGACGAAAACACGGGCTTCGTCGGCGCGAGCTACGTAGACGTCAACAAGGGGATGCTGTTGGGGCAGATCCTCGCGCAGGTTCTCGCGCTGACCAACGCGGATATCTCCTTAAGCGATGATGACCTGACCGCCCTTGTGAACCTGCTGAACCTTGACAACACCAACCCAAACGGCCCCAAGGCGCCGGTGGACTACGCCAAAGCGCCGTTCGTGCCGCCGGCCGCAGTGCAGATACCGGATTGGATGACCGAAGCCCAGCTGGCGTTCCTGTTGGCCAACATCGACAGCGTACTCAACTGGGCCTGGGTCAACCTGGTCAAAGACGCCCCGTTCCAGGGCAGCCTGGAAGGCGCGCTGAATCTCGCCCCGGGCAGTTTGAGCGGCGCGGGCACCCTGGAAGACGCGATCCACCTGGCGCTGGGTGGCTATGTATACACCCAGGATAACTTCGACCGGCTCGTATCCCTCGTGCTACACTTGAAGGATACGCTCGACGGCGTCGATATCCGGATCGGCATGCCCCTGACCGAGCTGCTCGATACGGCCATCAAGGTGGAAACAAGCCCCGGCGTCTATGCCGGCCTGGGCTTAAGCGAGCTCTTCCGGGGCTTCGCGGACTATGACAAAACAGCGAACCCCGCGTATGGAGAAGCCGCTTTCAAGAAGGAATTGGTGACACTGCTTGCGCCCGCCGCGCCGCTGCTGCGCGTGCTGCTGGTGGAGGGTAATCTGGCGGCTGTGGTCGATACGGACGTCAACAACAAGAACGGCCTGGTGAAGTTCTTCGGTTCCGACGGCTACCGGGGCGGCCTGCTGCCTATCCTTCTGGGCCTGTGCGCGAATATCGACGACCTGGCGGACTCAGACGGCGACGGCGTTTGCGACCGCTCCGGCCTGATGAGCTATGCGGCTTTCCAGGCCGCGGGCGACGAGGAACTGCTCTACGGCGTCATCAACCCGCTGCTGTACCTGGCGAGCCGGGTGGCGGCAAGCCCGGTGGATACCCTGCTGCAGCTGCTGCCGAACGCGGCGTATCTGCTGGGAGGCGGTAACGATTCGATCCTGCAGCAGGCGCTCAACAACATCCTGTTCCCGCTTGCCTCGGCGGCTGGGCGCGTGCCGATGCTGGCAGGCCTGCTGGCTGACTGGGGCGCCGACCCGGCGAACCTGCATATCGGCGATCTGCTCAACGCGGAACTGACGAAAGCACTCAACGGCTTGGCGGTCGAATCCCTGGCGGTAGGCGATCCCACGGTTTTCTCTCCGCCATGGAACACAGCCGGCGTCTACGGCGCGGCAGCCGACAGCGCCAGGTATCTCGCGGCGGACAAGCAGGCCTTCCTGCTGCAATTGCTTACGGAAACCGGCGCGCTGAATTATCTGGAGGGCAACAATCTCACGGGGCTTGTCAACCTGCTCAATACCGGCAAGGCGCGCGGCCCCGCGAGGGTTGACTACAGCAAGGCCCCGCCCGCGGCCGAAGTGCAATATCCCGCGTGGTTCACGCCCACCCACGCGCAGTTCCTGATGGATAACGCCGACGGCGTGGTCAACTGGGCGTGGAACAGGCTCTTCGCGAACAACAGCGCGCTGGAGGACGCGCTCAACGGCTGGCTGAGCGGCGGCTCCGGCGGCAGCTCCGGCGGCGGCAATTCTGGCAGTGGCGGCTCCGGCGGCGAGCCTGGCACCCAAGCGCCCAGGCCGGGCAGGCAGTCGCCGGCAGTTCAGGCGCTCAACAACATCATCTATCCCATCCTTGTGCTGCTGCGGCAGAAAGGCGGCGAATCCCAGGCGGCCGACCTGTTCGATTTGATCAGCCTGCTCCAAACGCTGACGGCGCCGAAGCCGGGCGAACCAACGGAACCGGGCGAACCCGCAGACCCCGCCTTGCCACCGGCACGGCCCGATTTTTTCACCGGCGCGCTGAAGGGTACCCTCACGGAGACCATCCAGGGCCTGCTCGGCGCCACGCTGTACAACAAGGAAAATTTCCAAGCGATCGTGGATATGGTGCTGGGCCTGAAGGAAACCCTCGACGGCGTAGAGCTGCTGGGCATGAGCCTCAACGAGCTGTTGAAGAAAACCGTATATATCGGCGACGACCCGCTCGACCTGGACGCCGTGTTCGCGTCCTTCGAGGATTTCGCAAACTATGGGGCCATCACCGGCGAGGCGAGCTTTAAGGCGGCGCTGAACGAGCTGCTGCTGCCGATGGCGCCGCTGCTGCGCGTGCTGCTGTTTGAAAGCGACCTGATGGCCGTCAAGGACGGCGGCGTCAACGGCGGGGAGGGCTTCCTGCGGGTGTACGGTTACGACGGCTACCGCACGGGCGTGATGCCCCTGCTGCTGGGCCTGGGCGCGGACGTGGACGGGTTCACGGTCAAGGCCTACGACGAGGTCGTCACGGACGCCGACGTTATCTCGGCGGTCATTGACCCGTTGCTGTTCCTGCTCAACAAGCTGGCGCAGGAGCCTGTAACCACGCTGGTCAAGCTGCTGCCCAACGTCATTTACTTCATCGGCGACGCCAACGGCACGCTGCTCGACGACCTGCTGGGCAGTAGCCTGGGCTTCAAGCTGACTGACCTGATCGCCGGCGCCGTGACCCTGCTGCCCGGCACGCTCAAGGAACTGGGCGAGAACGACAAGGGCTCCTTCGTGGAGGTCCACGACAGGAATTTCCTCGCGCAGCTGCTGAAAGTTCTGGGCGCGTATGGCCTGATGGAGGAAAACAACCTCACCGGCCTTGTCAACCTGCTGAACTATGATGGCCGGACGAAGGCCTCACTGCGGCCGGTTCGCTACCCGCCGTTCGATACGGCCGCCAACGCCGGTGCCCTTTACGGCTGCCTGTTCTGGACGAGGCGCGACGCCTTGGATATGGCGAAGAACGCCAATCAGTATATCGACAACGCCTGGACGATCCTCTACGGCAAGCCTCTCGGTGCGGTACCATTGGAGGCAGGCCAGCAGGTGGCCGACAGCTACCTGAGAGATGTGCTGGGCAATGCCCTATACACCCAGGACAACTTTAACGCCATCGTGAAGGCCCTGCAGGACGCGATTGCCGGCATCGACATGGGCATGAAGCTTGTGGAGGGCAGGACGCTGGGCGACCTGCTCGACGGCGTCGTCAAGATAGGCGGCGAGGCTGTCGATGTTCCGGGCGTCCTCAATCGCCTGAAGGACTTTATCCCAGGCACCATCAACAACCAGCAGGCATTCGTCAGCGAGCTAGTCCGCTTCCTGGAGCCCGCGGAGCCCCTGCTCGACTTCTTGCTGTTCGGCAAGGACATCGACGTCCTCAGCGGCGTGTTCCCCGTGGCCGGCCACGGCGACGGCGAGGGCCTGCTCACGGCGTTCGGCTGCGAAGGCTACCAGTACGGCCTGATCCCGATTTACGAGGCCCTGTTGGTGCCGCTGGGCACCCAGGGTCGGATCAAAGCGGCAAGCGAAGTGGCCAGCTTGCGCGGCGGCGCGAAGCTGCAGGCGCTCCTCGACCCGCTCCTCTACGCTGCGGAACAGCTGGCGGTCAACCCGGTGGACAGCCTGCTGAAGATGCTGCCCAACGCGGCGTATTTCATCGCGCCTGACGGCACAGGGAGCTCCCCGCTGCAGGACAGCCTGGACAACACGCTCTACGCCCTCCATTCGGTGCTGGGCAGTGCCTCCAGCTCTGCCGGCAGGCTCGTCACCATCGACATAAACATGCTTCTCGACGGCCTACTGGTCCCCCTTGGTATTGCAGGCCTGGATTCCGGTATGCTGGGCAGGTTCCGCGTGGGCACTATGACGGAATACACCTCGCTTTCCGGCTACGCCGCCAAGTTTCTCTCAGTGGCCACCGACCAGGACCGCGCGGATCTGCTGACGGTCCTCCTGACCACGCTTATTGACGTGGTGCAGGACGGCGCGAACCGCGAGAAGCTGGTGACCATGCTCACGGACATGATCCTCCCGTCCGGGTTCGGGCGCACGCTGTTGCGCTGGGTCATCCGCCTGGTCCTCTGGTGGCACAGGCTTTTCAAAACCAACTACAGCCTGGACCATATTCATGACGCGATGAAGCTCATCTCCTGGTTTATGCCCTTCATCCGCTGGCTGCAGAAACTCTTCGGCGGCTAACAGATAATACCGATTTTGAATTTGCAGGAAGGGATGCCTTGTGGCATCCCTTCCGTCTGTTCCGCTCCTCTGTGAAAAAATATTAGTCTTGACCTGTCACCTGCTTTCAGATTTATAATAGCCTTGGGCTGGAGGCCGCGCAAAGCGCAGGCGGCCTGCCCGCGCACCGTATAAAGACATTAAACATGAACGGAGGAATGCAAATTCTATGGGAACGCAACGCAACCTGGCCCTGGACCGGTTCAGGGGCCTGACTATGATCCTGATGGTGATTGTCAACGACTTGCGGCTGAACGTGGGAATCCCCAGTTGGCTGGATCACGCGCCGGACATTGGCTATACCATCGCGGACGTGGTACTGCCGTTTTTCGTTTTTTTCATCGCCGCAACTTACCGGCAATCGTTCCTGCGGCGCTACGAACTCAATAAAAGGGACGCCTACATGCATTTCATCACCCGATACCTGGCCATTCTCGGCGTGGGAACCTTTCATATGACCATCCAGTCGCTAACGTATCAGCCCGGGACCGACTGGGGCGCGCTGCCGGCCATTGCCGTGGCCGGGCTGCTTGCCTTGCCGATGATCCGCTGTTCCACCGTGACCCGCGGCGTGATCGCGGCGGGCTTGCTGGCCGCGTTCCAACTCGCTAGCAGCTTTAGCGCCGGCTTTGCCCGGCTGATCGTGGGCAGCTGTGAAAACGGCGGCCTAGTGGGCGGCATCATGTGGGCTGGCATGATGCTGCTCGGCACTGTGATGATTGACCTGTATCATAAGGGGCTGGGGCAATTCGCCATTGGCACGGCGGTTCTAGCGGTTCTGGCCGCGGCCTCGTTGGCCGTGGTGGATATTTCCAAGCACCGGGTTTCCCTGTCCTTCGTGCTGGTATCTGTCACCTTGGCCTGCGTGGTTTTCTTAGGTTTAACCCTGCTGTCGAACAAACTGCTGCCCCAAACGCCCGGCCTGGTTTGCTGGTGGGGCGAAAACCCGCTTTTCTTTTACGTGCTGCACATGCTGCTCATCGGCGTCACGCAGGGCCCGTTCTTCTTCTTGGGGTTTGACAGGCCTTTGGCTATCGCCCTGCCGAGCACCTGCCTGCTGCTTACGGTGAACAGCCTGATTGCCTGGCGCATGCATAAAAAGGGTGTGCGAATTTCGTTATGAGACCTGGAAACTGGTGCAAGGGGTTTAAGGCTATGTCCAGCGGGCAAAACAAGCAAGGCATCAAAGCACTGGTTTCCGGCAGTGTGCTGCAGTTGTTTTTTGGCATTATCTATATGTGGAGCGTGTTCGCCGTGCCAGTGAGCGAGCAACTAGGCTGGGCCGTGGACAAGGTGAAGCTCACTTCGTCGTTTATGCTCAGCTTCTTCGTCATCGGCATCCTGGCGGGCGGAAAGCTGTTGCCTAGGGTCGGCGCGCAGAAGGTCACGCTCATGGGCGGACTGATGCTCGCGGCGGGTATGTGCGGGGCAGCTTTCGTGCCGGGCAGCACCCCTTGGCTGATCTACGGCGCCTACGGGGTTGTGGGCGGCTTCGGCGTGGGGCTGGCGTATAACGCGGTGATCTCCTGCGCCCAGAAGTGGTTCCCAAAAAATCGCGGCTTCGCCACGGGAGTTAGTGTGTGCGCTTTTGGGTTCTCTACAGTGGTGTTCGCACCGCTGGTGGAGTGGATGATCGGGAAATTCGGCCTGAAGCTGACCTTCCTGGCCCTTTCCGGGGCGTTCGCCTCGGCGACGCTGGCGCTGTTCAGCAGCATCGCGCTGCCAGGCGAAGCCGCCGCCACGCCTGCCGCCGCGCAGCCGGCGCAGAAACAGTACACCCTCAAGCAGGCCTTGGCCACCAGGGAATTCTACATCATCACCTTCTCGCTGATGTTGGGCACCGCAGCGTTCTTCACCCTCAACCCGTCATTCAAAACCTTGGCGGCCGAGCGAACCTTGAGTGCCTCGATGGGCACAGGCCTGGTAATGCTCACGGGCATTGCCAATGCCTTGGGCCGCTTGGGGGTACCGTTGCTGTCGGATAAAATCGGACACGGGTTGGGCGCGCTGCTCACCCTTGCGGTTACGGCGGCCTGCGCGGGCCTGCTCGTGTTCGCCAGGAGCTATGTTTTCATGGGCATGGTGGCTCTCATCGCCTTCTGCTACGGCGGGTATTCGGGGATCTACCCCGTGCTCACGGCGGATTGCTTCGGCATGAGGAACGTGAGTTCCAACTACGGAGGCATCATGCTGGGCTTTTCCCTTTCGGCGCTGCTGTTTCCCATAGGCATCGGCTTGATCAGTGATATCACAGTGAAGTTCGTGGTTCTGGCGGCGCTGGCTGCGTTGGGGGCGGCGCTGATTGGGATGATGATGACGGGGAGGAAAAAACAATAAAACTGTTTGGCTTTTTCCTCGGCTTCTGTAGTATGCCATCCCTTTCGAGGCAAGCATAGCACAAAACTCAAAGCCAGGTTTCACTTTTAAGAAAGAAGTTTTGCATGATGAAAATGAAGTATATCCCCAACCTGCTGTCGCTGTTCCGTATCCTGTTTTCGGTCAGCCTACTGCTGTCCCACCGCAACCCGGCGATGTTCCTCACGTTTTATTTTGCGATGGGTGCCACCGACTTTTTGGATGGAAAGCTCGCCCGGCATTATCACTGGCAAAGCAAACTTGGCACGAAACTGGACGGCCTGGGCGACGCGTTGTTTTTCCTGTGCGCGTTCGTGGGGATGTTCCTCAAGGCCGTCATGTGCGGTTTTACACGGCTGCCGGCCTAGCCAACATCCTGCAGGAGAAACACCAGCGCGACACACTGACCGGCTTTATGGACCCCTGCTACTAGGCAACTGGTCGTGGCCCCTGGCGGTTGAATGGTGGAAAAGCTTCCGCTTCGCTCCACCTTTCCAACAATCCAACCGCCTCTACTACGACTACGAAAAAACGGAATGCCCGGTTTCCCTCGGTGTTGGTTTACTGCTGCACTTTTACGTGCACTTTTGCTGCACTTTTTTATTGGCAAACACAAATACATTTAGATACAAATTTCTTGCGTTCCGGGAAAAAAGGATATATAATTTGCACAGGGGCAAATGATAATTTTGAATAGACAGGGGGCGTTATCATGTTCTGGGATACCCTTGGCAAGCTGTTTTCGTTTCGCGAGATTCGGATGCTTCAGCGGCTGGCCGACGCATTCAAGGCGATACCCTGCCAGCTGCTGACCTTTCGGTGCAAGCAGCTATTGGCGGGCTTGCTGGCGATTGCCGAGCTGTTGGGCGCGCTGCTGTTCTCCCTGCCGCAAACGCCCCGGGGGCAGAAGATCAACCTGGACGAGTGGGACCTGGTGTGGAGCGACGAGTTCGACGGCGACGCCCTGGACCGCACGAAATGGTCCCCCACGTGGAACTACGTGCGGCGCGGCGGCGTGTGGCACAGCGACCAGGTCTCCGTCTCCGATGGCGCCCTGCGCATCCGCACCGAGTACAAGGCCACACCCGAACTCGGCCCCGGCTGGTACAGCAGCCTGGTGGAGACCAAGGGCCTGTTCGAGCAGGCATACGGCTACTTCGAGGTATCCTGCATCTGCCCCGGGGCCAACGGGCTGTGGGCGGCCTTTTGGTTCCTGTCCGAGGGCATGTTTGAAACGCCCACGGGCAGCGCCGCCAACGGCTGCGAGATCGACGTGTTCGAGTCCGGCTTCCACGGCGCGAAAAACAAGAAGATGCGCCAGGCCGTCAACCAGGCGGCGGGCTTCGACGGCTATACCCCGGGGGTCAGCAGCGGGCAGATCCTCGGGCACTATACTGGCAAAAACATCTACGGCCAGTTCAACACCTACGGCCTGGAGTGGAACGAAAACGAGATCATCTGGTACATCAACGGGGTGGAGACCGACCGCATGACCGGCAAATGGGTGCCTCAGGCAGCGCACTATCTGATCCTTTCCGTGGAGGTCGCCGGGAACGACGGCAACCCCGGCATCGGCGGCGACGGCGTCCCCTTCGAGGACTACAACGGCAGCATCGAAAGCAACGACCCGGCGATTTTCCCGCTGGATTTCATCGTGGACTACGTCCGGGTATATGAAAAAAAGCCTTGACACGCGAAAGGGTTACGCCCTTGGGGCGACCTGCGCACCCAGAATTTTTGGAAAGTAACGATAGCACGGCATAGATGCACCTACACCCCCGCCGTCTCCACCTCCGCCTGCTTCTCCTCCGCCACCTTCCGCCGCTCAATCAGCTCCGCCTCCACCCTGTCGCGCAGGTCGGCGGGGTATTTATACAGCAGCCGCGCCAGGAAGTAGATGAACGTGTCGAACGCCGGCACCGCCAGGTACAGCGTGGGCGCCCATTTCATGAACAGCGCGGGCTGCGTCTCGGCCTTCGGCTTGAAGCCCAGGCGGTCGATCACCAGGTTGCCGATGGCGGTGTCGATGTTGTTGAGCACGATCTTGCCCATCAGGCCGTTCACCGCCATGTTCACGCCCTCGCTGCGGCGGCCGGTCTTCCACTCCACGTAGTCCAGCATCTCGTAGCTGTTGATGCTGCCCGCGATGCCCTGCACGCGCCCCAGGGTCCGGTCAAACATCTCCATCGTCCAGTTGAACAGCACCCCGGCGGAGCTCTTCATGCCCACCGCCCACTTGAGCGTCTTGCAAACCGTGGACACCCCCTGGTAGAGCACCTGCATGTTGCGCGGCCCGCCCACCTTCTTGATGATGGGCAGGGCGAAGGGCACGATGAGGTTGCAGGGCGCGGAGACGATGTTGTCGCGGAACCACAGGAGGAACTCGCCCTTGATCTTGCCGGTCTTGAGCACCTCGTCCACCCCGCAGAAGCGGTAGAAGTCGTTGTCCGAGATGCCCGGGGTGAACACCGTGACGAAGCGCGCGGCCAGGTCCAGCATGAAGTAGCGGTTGTGCCTCACCACGGAGAAGCACTCCCGCAGGTCCCGGAAGAAGCCGCGCACCCCGGGCGAGGCGGCGGGCGGGTTCTTCAGGTCTGGCACGCGCTGCAGCACGAAGGACGGCCCCAGCTCCAGGAACACGGCGGGAAGGGAGAGGGCCACCGCGCCGACGATGTAGATGTAGTACTCCATTTGCAGCACCGAAACGCCGAACCGCGGCGCAAGCACCTCCCGCAGGCCGATGAACACCAGGTACAGCGGCAGCACCATCTCGTGGATGGTGGTGCCCAGCCCCGACGCCCAGGCGATCCGCGAGCGCTCCTTCGAGTGCGGCGTGATATGCGCCCAAACCTTCGCGCCGGAGACCGTCGCCGGGGTGGTGAAGAGGCTCCCGAAGCACCGCACGGCGATGAACAGCGCCACGCGCTGCCAGGGCGTCAGGCCAAAATCGAACATGGGCAGCAGCTTCAGGAAGGTGGAGACGACGGTGTTCACGCGCATCACCCAGCGGTGCACCTTCAGGGGATAGTTCTTGGTGTCCATGTAGGCGCCGATGATGGGGTCGTTCGCGCCGTCGAAGATCCCGGGGATCACGCCGGCGTAGGTCTGCAGCCTCTTGTCCACCCCGAACACGTTCTGGTAGAGGTACATGGTGTTCTGGGTGAAGCCGTTGCGCAGCCCGGTGACGAGGTTCGGCACGATGTGCACGGCCTGCTCCCACGGCCGGATGCGCTCCGGCGGCAGGCCGTCGCCCCGCATCCATTGCACGGGGTGGTGCGTGGCCGCGTGCAGCTGGGCTTTGAAATCCGCGGATAGCTTTGGCATGGTTGGCCCCCTTCATGTTATTACAGGTTCGCGGGCGGCTGGCACGCCGCCCCTACAGGTTGTGCGTTATATGGGCGGTTCGCAGGGCCTGTAGGGGCGGCGTGCCAGCCGCCCG
>Ga0268262_10001989_pt1 | contig 24177 bp, 24 predicted proteins | sample TergutNc150P3_FD_190354 | JGI IMG/M metagenome (GOLD analysis project Ga0268262, IMG submission 190354) | Nasutitermes corniger P3 segment gut microbial community from laboratory colony in Florida, USA - Nc150 P3 (SPAdes) (version 2) | ecosystem: Host-associated > Arthropoda: Insects >...
GTGTTGCTTTGCATTTGGGAACCCCTTATTTCTACACGGTTTTTGAATATGCTTTGGATCCATTTAACAACACTTGGCCTCAAAGCGCGAGCTGGGGTTTGGGAACCCGCTTTGGAATGTGGGGCAATTTCTTTAGCCTTGACTACACCGAATTGAACATATACAATAAAAATCCGCATAATTTTAGTGTAGGTTCAGGGGGGCAAGGAGATGAAGACAACCAACTACATAAAATAAGGTTTGGAGGAGCTTACAAACTTTTGCCGGGCGTAGCCCTTTCCAGCGGGCTAACGTTCAATGCCTTGTTAAGGAATAACGGCGAGGACTTTTATTTGGAACCTCGCGGCGGATACCACTGGCACTGGACTTTTGGCGACCACAAGGTTAGGCTATGGCCCGGGTTCTATGCGGGGCTTACGGTGGGGAAGTTTTAGTGCCTAAAATTTACTATATTGCTCCTTAAATCTATTTTTAAGGAACCTCTTATGAAAAAAATTCTCTTTGCAGCAACTTTCGCTCTGTTTGCCAGTACCCAGGCTTTTGCTATAATAGGTGTAGGTGCGCACTACATCATGAACACAGGCTCATTGGGAGCCAGCAAAGGTGAAATTCAATCTCTTGGATTGACGGTGAATCAGGAAAAGTCAGACGGGTTGAAGGGTATTGGCTTCAAGCTCTGGATAGATTTTTTGCCTTTTGTTGATGTTGAAGGAACTTTTAACATTGCCGCTGCAAGGTATAGAACTTCTTTGGAATACCCCGGTTTGGCTCCTATATATTTGGAATATACTCCTGAGGCTCCATACAGTATGATATTTGGCAAGGCATCTCCTATTTATGGTATCGCAACGGGCGATATATCCATAACATATCCCTTTGATGTTTTGCCGATTATCCGCCCGTATATAGGCACAGGTTTGAGTTATTTTATGAGCACTCCGGTAGTGAATAAGGCTTTTGTTGAAAAAGTGCCGGACATATACAAACAATCTGGTAACATCGTTCAGCAAAATAATGACATAAGCGACGATGTTATAAAAGCTCTAAAAGAATCAGACTACGAAACAGGCATCGGCGGGCACATAATAGCTGGAGTTCGCATTAAGACGCCTGCTATTCCGGTTGCTATTTATACCAACGGTAAATACTACTTTGGCGGGAACACAGATAGCAAATTCACTCAGGGCTTTGTGCTTGAGGTTGGTGGCGGGTTCGCACTGTAACGGCTCAAAACAAAAAAATAGTCCGAAAGCCTATTGATATAAGCCATAACATTATCATTTATGGCTATACCGTTTTCTTTTGCATTGCATAAAATACGCTCCGCTCTGCGGCAAACGGTTCGGCATATATGAGCTTCTGCGTTTATTTCATTTTCACCCGGAACGGTAAAAGCCTTTAAGGGTTGCAAAATGGAATTCATTCCATCTATCGCTTTTTCCAATTCTTCTATATGCGTTTGCTCTATGGAAGGCATATTTTCCCATTCCTTGCCCTGCGGCGTAGCAAGCACCGTGCCTGCATCAAATAAACGACTCTGAATTTCGCCAAGCTCCGCTGCGATTTTTTGAAACTCTTTTTTCTCGCTGTATAAAATTTTCAATTTTCCCGTAAAGGCATTGAGCTCGTCCAATGTTCCGTAACATTCTAAACGCAAATGCGACTTTGGAATTCTTTCACCCCCTATAAGAGAGGTAGAACCTTTATCGCCAGTGCGAGTATAGATTTTGGAAAGGAGCATTTATTGGAAATTTAGAAATCCTGCCATTTTTCTTCAAAAAAAATGTATATTTATAAAAAACGGAGTTTTTTATGCCAAATCGTTTAAAATTATTGCTTTGCGTATTCGCATTTTTGTTTTTAGCCGCCTGCGGAGGCTCCAAGGGCAGCGATGCTCATGTGGATTCAGGAGGCGCAGCAGGAAAAGGCGGACCCACGGAACCCCCTGCTCCAAAAGCCGATGAGATTAAAAAAGCTCGCGATGAAGCTAATGCGCTAACGGAAGAAAATCATAAGTTGGCAAGGGAAGTTTTTGATTTGAAAAACAAATTGGGCGAGGAATGATAATCGTTGCGATATCGCCTTGAGACGCTTTTCCTCACCATTTCCATTCTCCCCACACTTACCCTTGCCGCTTTTTACGGCAATCAAAGCGCGGTGAAATGGAAAAGCGCGGAGACGGAGCATTTTTTAGCGCATTACCCTGTGGAACATAGGGAACGTGCGGCTGTTGCTATTGGTTTTGCCGAGAATGTTTACGATACAATCATTGCCCGTTACAAAATTAAATTACCTAGCAAGGTGAATTTGGTTTTCAACAACGGACTTTTTAGCAATGGTGAAGCAAATCCGATTTACAATATGATGCAAATTTGGCTCACGAATTGGGATTTTAAAATTCGCGGTTCTCATTCGTGGATTAGTGATGTTATAACGCACGAGTTCAGCCACTTGGCAAGCATGCAAAATGCAAGCAAAACTCCGCTGCCCTGGATTCAGGGTTTGCAAATTTCCAAAAGTGATTTTCTCAATGAGAAAAAACAACTCTCAATAGGGGCATATATTCCATTTACAATTATGCCTTTTTGGTTTGCGGAAGGCACAGCTCAATTTGAAAGTTACCGAATGGGCTTTGACCGTTGGGACACTCACCGTGATATGCTTTTGCGAATAGCATTTTTGGAAAACAAGGTTTTGCCGCTGGAATTTATGGAGGATTTCAGCGAACAAGCTCTAGAAGCGGAGCTCGGTCCATATACTCAGGGCTTTGACTTGGTACGTTACATTGCGGAAATTTATGGCGAAGATGCAATTCCTGAATTGTGGAAAGATATGGGAAAACTTTCAAACTGGACTTTGAGCGGTGCCCTTAGCGGAAGATTTAAAATTACGGAAAAAGAACTGTATAAAAATTGGAAAGAAAATAGAAAAGAGCATTATGAAAAAATTCGCAATTCAATAGGTGAAATAAAAGCAGGGAAAAAAATAAGCGAAGGCTCTTTTTACAACGATTTCATATCTTTGGCAAATGGCAACCTCTACGGGCTTTCAAATTTTGACGGCGATTTTTTCGAAGGCGGAGTTTTTGAATTCAAGGATTCTACTCCAAAAGCTTTTGAAAAATTTGAATTGAAAAAACCTTATCTTTCGCAAGGTATGTCTATTCGACAAACTCCAGAGGGGTTGCTCCTCGCTTATGTAACCTACCAAAACAGAGATAAAAACGGCAAGCCGTATTTTGACATAGCCATTGCAGACACCCTCGGTAATAACCGCTTAGTCACTGAATTCGCAGATGCGGTTTACCCCGACATTTCCCCAGACGGCAAGCAGGTTGTTTTCGCAAGACGAGAGGCAAACGGAACAAGATTTTATCTATCAATAGCCAACATAGAAACAGAAGACAACATGACCTTCTCCGAAGTTGATGTAATGTCAGAAACTCCAGCACAACAACAAAGCGATTACAAAGATATAGTAACCCCAACAGGAGAGGAATTCAACATCCACAACCCAAAATTCTCCCCAGACGGCAAACAAATAGCATTCGGCTATTTTGACGGTACCAAACGAAAAATAGGAATCACAAATGTAAACCCCGAAAATAATTCTGTAAATTCCGTAAATTCTGAGAATTGTGGTTCAGACAACAGAGACCCCAATTGGAGTGCAGACGGGAAAAGTATTTATTATTCCAGCGATGAAACAGGAGTTTTTAACATATACAAAAAAAACTTAGAAACCGGTGAAACAAAACAAATAACAAATGTTCTAGGAGGTGCTTTCTCACCAGTTGAAAAAAAAGATTCTTTATTTTACATAAATTACGATAGAGATGGGTTTTCTATTTATAATTTTCCTACGGTACACCCCGTCTTCGCTGACACCACGCAAAATGTAGGGGTGCGATTAATCGCACCCCTACATTTTGCATCAGATGAAATTTCCTTTGCCAACTCTGAGCAAAATTATTTTCCAATTCCCAGAATGCCAATTCTCATACCTTTGTTTGCCTTTGATGACAGGCCACCTGATTTTGGGGCGATAAATGCAGGAATAACAGTTCCAAAAATCGGGATTGCATTTGGTTTGAACGATCCGCTTAATAAAAACTTTTTACAAATAGCGGCTTTGCAGCAAATAGGAAAATTCGGAGAAGACAGCCAAAGCGATTTGCTCACAAGTTTGGAAAACCGCAGTTTTCCAATTACCCTTAATTTTACATTTATGCGGAACAACACGCCGTCAAAAGACACTGTGTATCAGGAGGACCCACGTCTTAAAAATGAGATCAGCGAATATGCGTCCGAGCTTTACAACGCTTTACTTTCCGCTTCTTATTCGCTTTTCAAAAAAGGCGATTCGCTAACCACCTTTGCTTCTTATAACTGGGAGGCATTTAATCTTTATCAGTACGGTTTTAAATGGGATTATCACAAAAGATGGCAAGCGGGTTTAATAACGGGTTGGTCTATTGCCGATAGTATTTTGAATTTGCAGGGTTTGTATTCTTTTTCCAGTTCCGATCTATTCAGACCTGGAACTTTTGCCGAGAGTTTTACCGTCAGTGAAACAGGAGTAATAACTCCGCATTATAGGCATTTCAATTTGCACGAATGGGTATTTTCCGCAAACATATCTTTGAGCAATCCCCTGCAAAAATATGGCAAATTTTCGCTTTCGCTTCTCGGCAACGGTATTTTAAACTGGCGAAGCTCTGATTCAGATACTTTGGATAATTTTTACCTGCACCCTCTTGTTATTGAAGGCTATCCTATTTTGGAGAGCAGCGAAAGTTATTTTCGGCAAGGAACTGGAATTATTTTGATGGAAGCTCGTTATAAATACCCGATTTATAACGAGTTTAGAAAAAGATTTTGGATTTTCACCACCAGAAATTTCAATTTTTCGCCTTATATACAAATGGGTTCAGTCTGGGATTATCATCCCTTACCCGCACTTAAACACAGGGAAAACTGGTTGCGAAGTTTTGGCATAAACTGGCGTTTGGAAAACCGTTTGTTTTACTCTATACCTTTCAACATTGATTTTGGAGTTGCAAGGGGCTTAGACAGCCCAAAAAGCACTAGACTGAAGGTGGGAGTGGGAGTGATGTAGAGTAATTTATGGCATATCTTCTGAAATCAATGCTTCAATAACATCATCTACAGTCAAAAGTTCCGGCAACAAAATGGTTTTTCCGTGCGAGTTTAGGAATAAATCAAATGGAACACCGCCACGCCCGTATTTTTCAAAGAACATTAAAGCCTCGTAATTTGAATTGGTGTAGTCCGCTCGCATTTTGACTATTCCCTTTTTTTCAAATAATTCTTTCACTTTCTCGTTTTCAAATACAACCTTCTCATTCATTTTGCAGGTTATGCACCACTCCGCCGCTCCGTTTACCCAAACAGCAATGCCCACGCTTTGCAAACTATCCAGCTTTTTTTGGGAAAACAAAATCCATTCCGAATTTTCATAAATGGTTTCTTCAAGGCTCATATTGCGGATTTGCGGGTTAATCCATAATTTCCACGAAAACACATATATTAAAACAAAAACAAGCCACAGAATAGCAAAACGCAGCCACGGTTTTCCGGGTTTTGCAAATATACCAGAAAGCCACGCAAAAAAGCCCGCTACGCATAAAAGCAAGCCTAGCCGCATTGAAGATTCCACGCCAGTTTGTTTGTAAAAAATCCAGAACAGCCAAACCACGGTTAGCAAAAGCGGGAACCCCAAAAATTGCTTCAATATAAGCATCCAATTCCCAGGACGTGGAAGTTTTTTTGTCCATTGCGGGAACATGCTCAAAACTATATATGGAAAAGATAGACCCATTGCAACTGCGGCAAAAATTGCAACCAATTCAAAAACCGTAGCAGTAAAGGCAAAACCTATGGCAGTACCCAAAAACGGCGCGGAGCAAGGAGTTGATAAAAGCACGAGCAAAATTCCGTAAGCAAAGGCTCCGCGAAAACCGCCCTCTTTTGTACGTTTCTCCCAAACATTAAGAACATTACCGGGCATCCAAATTTCAAAAACACCCCAGAGATTCAGCGCAAAAATCGCAAGGCACAAAACCATTGCCGCCGTGTATGCAGGGTACTGGAACTGAAACCCCCAGCCAACAGCGTTTCCAGTTAAACGAAGTCCAACAATTATTAGAGCGATAACAAAAAAAGAAGTCCATATCCCGCCCGCCGTGGCAAAGCCCCATTTAAGCATATTGCGTTTTGATTCGCCTGTTTTTTTGACTAAATCAAAAATTTTTAAAAATAGAATCGGCAAGACGCAAGGCATTGCATTTAAGAGCAAACCGCCTAAAAAGGCGAGCAAAATATAAATAGGCAAGGAGTTTTTTTCTTTGATTTCCGGTTCAGAGTTTTTTTTTTGCCAATCTTGGCTAAAAGATATTTCTATGGTTTTAGGAGCAAGGCATATTTTTGAGCAGGCTTGATAGGTGAATTTTAATTTCGTATCGTAGGGGTTGTAGTTACCCGATATGGATTTTATGGGCAGGGCTACGATAAAGGTGTCTCTCAGCAGAAGTAAATCCATATTCAAAAGTTCGTTGTGTTCAACCATCGGTTTTGGCCATTGAATGGAATCAAACACCATGCCTTCGGCTATTGCATCTACACGGCTTGGAATCAAAAAATCTTCTGGAACACGGTTTGAATTTATCTTCCATCCTTGTGGGACTATGACTTTCAGGTAAAGAGTATCACCTGCCTTTGGAAATTCCCGTGAATAAAACAGCTCCGTTTTCGGTGGTTCCATATTGTTCAAGGAAATAAAAGCATCCTGCGAATAGGCAAGAGAAACAAGAATAATTAAAATCAATTGGCAGAAAATCATTGAATAAAATTTAGAAATCTATATTGCTTGCAAATGGAGCCACTAGCTCAGCTGGTAAATAATAATTACTATATTCCTAAAATATGAAATTTATTAGACTTTCGCTGTTCAGCTTGTTCATTTTCATTGCCATATTCACTGCGTGTGGAAAGCCGTCCGCAGAGGCTAAAACTTCAAGTGATTTTTATGAAGAGGTCTCTCGCTTGCATAGGATTATGTCGGAAATAAACCTGAAGTATGTGGAAGAAATAGACCCCAGCGAAATAACAGATGCTGCCATAAGCGGAATACGTTCCGTGCTAGACCCTAACACCGCAGTTCTGGATCCAAAAGCAAGCGATAATCTAAAGCTCGCAACTGATGGCGAATATGGTGGCATAGGTCTAACAATAAGCATAAGAGACAATATGTTAACCGTAATTTCTCCGATGGTAGGCACCCCGGCTTATAATCTTGGCATAATGGCAGGCGACAAAATAACGCACATAAACGGAAAATCAACCAAAGATTTGACTGCGGACGAATCAGCGGAAAGATTGCGCGGTAAAATAGGAACAGACGTTACGGTGACAATAATGCGCGAAGGTGCAGTCGCTCCTTTTGATATAAAAATCACAAGAGCAAAAATTGTAGTTCACGCCGTTACATTCGCCGATATGCTGGATAAAGACATAGGCTACATACAACTTGCGGCTTTTAATATAAAAACAGCTAGTGAATTGGAAGAAGTCATAAACAAACTCAAAAAACGAGGCATGAAAAAAATGGTGCTGGATTTACGCTCCAATCCGGGTGGGCTTTTGAATCAGGCAATAGAGGTTAGCGAATTATTTTTAAAAAGTGGGAATCGCATAGTCAGTACAAAAGGGCGCGTGGTGAATTCCGAAAACAATGCCACAAAAAACGGTATAGTGGGCGAAGATATGCAAATTGCGGTGCTCGTAAATCAAGGAACAGCTTCGGCAGCGGAGATAGTTTCTGGGGCTTTGCAAGACTGGGACAGGGCAATAGTAGTTGGTAAAACCACATTTGGCAAAGGAAGTGTTCAAACCGTTTATCCATTTGATTATGATGGTAGAGCTTTGAAACTAACCACAGCTTTTTATTACTTACCATTTGGGCGTTGTATCAATAAACCTGAATATGGAATAAGAGGGCGTGGAGTACGCGCTGCGGCAGCTTCAGAAGATTCTGATGAAAAGGATATCGCAAAAGATACCGCTGTACGCGATACGCAGGTTTTTTATACAGCAAACGGTAGAAAAATGTATGGCGGCGGTGGTATAACCCCCGATGTTGAAATAGAGCAAAAATCCATTCCTTGGATAGCTCAAGTTCAAGAGAGGCAAGCACTCTATTTTCGATTTGCGGTTAAATATCGTTCACAGCTTGGCGATGCGGCTTCCAAAATAGACTCTACTTGGCAACCTCCGGATTCTATGTTTAATGCATTTAGGACATTTTATATGGCAGACACAAATTTTACAAAAGTAAAAAGCCCTGCCCGAACGCTGACAGATGCGGTGGAAGAAACTTTGCTTAGAGAACAAAACATTATTCATGGCGATACATCAAAAATTTTGAAAGACACTTTGATTGCGGCAAAACTCGCAGCCTTTGTCGCTGCCCTAACAAAACAGAACGAAACCCAAGCCTTAGAGATAAAAAACTACAGCATTAACGCCATCAAAAGAGAGTTAATAGCCGCTGCACAAGGGAGTGAAGCTAGCATAGCCTGGACACTTAGAGATGACGCTCAGTTGGCAGAGGCTTTAAAATATTTACGCAACGAGTCGCTTTACAAAAATAAAATGAAAGCACAGCCCAAAAACAATAAAGCTACAAGCAAAAAATGAAAGATTCCATGATAATTGAGCCTTTAGGCATGTTCGTGTGGCGAGGAATTGATAACACATTCCGCTATATTGCATTTATTTTAGAATCGCTCAGAAATGTTCTCGCTGCAATGAGGTGCCATCATTTAACCATTGAGCAAATGTATCGCATAGGCATAACCAGTATTCCGCTGGTGGCTACAACCTCTATTTTCACAGGTAGCATAATGAGTTGGCAGTTAACCTATCAGTTCGCAGATATGATTCCCCTTACATACGTTGGAATGGCTGTTGGAAAATCCGTTATGACCGAGCTTGCCCCAATTTTAACCGCTATGGTTTTAGCAGGGCGTGTAGGTGCTTCAATGTGTTCGGAACTAGGTACAATGGCTGTGACCGAACAGTTGGATGCCTATAATGTTCTGGGGATGAATCCTTATAAATTTTTGATAGTTCCGCGTATTTCCGCTTGTGTTATAATGCTTCCAGTTCTCACAGTGCTCAGTATTTTTGTTGGGCTTTTGGGTGGCTTTGTCGTTGCTTATCTATACAAAGAAGTCTCTTTTCATATGTTTTTTTCCGGAGTTCGGCTGAGTTATAAGGACTGGGATTTTGCGGTTGGTCTGATGAAAGCAGCGCTCTTTGGATTTTTCATTTCAAGTTATGCCTGTTACTTCGGTTATTACACAATAAACGGTGCAGAAGGTGTTGGCAAAAGCACAAAGGCAACAGTTGTATTCAGTATGACTTCAATTTTGATAGGTGGCTTTGCGCTGTCAAAAATTTTGTTGATTTAAAGGTCGCACACAAGAATTGTGGCATCATCGTTCATTTCTTTTTTTCCGCAAAAATCATCTACACTCTTTAAAATAATTTCCACAAATTCCTTGCAGCTTTTATCAGAATAATCCTTCATAAGTTTATAAATACGTTTGTGGCCATATTGTTCTCTTGCATGATTTTCAGCTTCATTTATTCCATCTGTATAAAGATTTATGCGATATTCATCTTCCAATTCTAAAACTTTGTCTTCTATAGTTATATCTGGCATAACACCAATAAAAAGACCGGATGATTTTAGCAATTTTATTTCGCCGGTTCTCTTGTTCATAAGCGGCATTGGATTATGCCCTGCGCTCGTGTATATGAATTTTCGTTTTCCTTTTAACCATATTGCGTAAAAAACCGTAATAAATCTTCCAGAATCTATTTCTGTTACAAGGGTTTTATTTATCTCCTTTAATGTCAACGCCGGGCTTATACCGTTTAGCGGTGAAGATTTTAACATTATTTTGAACATACCCATCATCATAGCTGCCGCTGTTCCATGTCCAGACACATCCGCAATCACAAGAGCAACGGCACCATTTTCCAATTCAAAGCAATCGTAATAGTCACCGCCTACATCCAAATTAGCTTTGTAATCTGCAAATACATCCGAAACGCTTTCTGGAAAACTTGTAGGCAAAAGTTGTTGTTGAATTAAATTCGCTTGCCGTAAATCCGCTTTTAAGATGTGATGAGTTTTTTGCAATTCATCATAAGTGGCACTTAATTTTTCATTTGCTTCCATCAAAGCTTTACGTGCTAAAAAAGATTCCATTATTAACCCGACTTGTGTAATAACCGAGTAAATCATCGCAGTATCTTCGCCGGTTATTTTTTCAGCATGGTTTGTAAGATCCAGCCAAAACAATCCTTCACATTTAAACTGCTCGCACTTAACACATTTACGCCGCTTATCATCTTCCGATTTGGTATTAGTGGCAAGACCAGCATCTAAATTTGTCCAGCAATACTGCGTTTCGGAATTATAGCAAGGGCAATTCGTTTTTTGACATTTTTTGACTTTCCAGCATTCATCTGTTAACTTTTTCAGCAATGGAAAAGCAATGTAGGCTTTACAGTCGAGTATAGAAAAAGAATCCGAATCCGTGATGGATTCAACTAAAATATGTTTGTTGCAAAAGATGGCATCTATATATTCACCTGCTGTAAAATTTATTTCTGCACGAAAATCCTTTAGTTTCTCTTTGTCAAAACCAACACTATGCAATGGCTTTAAACAAAATTTCTCCGGGTCTATGTCTAAAATCATAACTCTGTTGTAATTTGCCAAATCTTTAAAACCAAGGCATAGACTGTCGAACAGAGCTTCAATGCTTTGCGCTTGCGAAGTTATTTTGTTTATTTCATTAGACACGGAATACGTGAGCAATTGCTTACGGAGCATTTTAACTAAGTTAAGGGCGTCTTCTACTGTTATGTTAAACGAACTCATTTATTTTTAATAATATAGAAAACTGTGCATCCCCCATAAAGCAAAATCATGATTATTACCGTTGCCAGGGGGTTATTGAATATGTTATATTCCCAATGGGTAACTTTGTCTAAATACAAATGCAAAAATTGTATAACAACAACGTGCAAAAGATAGGTGTAAAAAGATACTTTGCCAAGAATTCTAAGCCAAAATACAGAGAGAATTTTAACTATAAACCCTCTATTATTCGCCAGAAAAAGCAACAATAAGGAGTATAAAAAAGGCGAGACAATATAATAGGCAATCTCTGAGTTTATAGGTCGAAAATAACGGACATTAACATATAGCAAAACTACGGCTAATAGCAGAAACAAATCATCTAGCACATTTTTCTTTGGCAGAGGAATTGCATTATTTAAAAATAATCTCCCAAGCAACATCCCAGAAAAAAAGTTAATGCCGCTGAAAACTCTTGACAATTCCTTAAAATAAGCAACCGAAGAAAATGAAATTGCCCATAAAATCAAAAACAATAACCAAAGATTTTTTGTGCCTTGCCTATTCAAAAATCTGGAAAAGACCGGTGTTAGAGCATAACAGATGAAAAATACAGACAAAGCCCAGGACGGCTGGTTAAGAGAGTGTCCGAGTTCAGGGACAAAAGCCCATAACAGAGATATGTGTAAGGCAAGGGTTTTAATTGCGTAGGTGGTATCATGTAAAGCATTTGTTCTGTAAAAGATTATGGCAAAAATTATTAAAGTGCAAGTTATGTGCAAGGGATAAAGCCGCCTAAAACGTTTTTTCAAAAAAGATTTTAATTTTGGCACTTGTTCTTGCTTGCTGAATAAAATTGAATATATGAATCCGCTCAATAAAAAAAACACACTCGTGGTGAAAAGCGGTCCATTTATTATCGATTCAAAAGCCGTTCCATTCGCATAAGAGAGCAAACTTGACGATGACATATGTAGCAAAACTATATTTATAGAGGCAAAAAACCTCAATGAATCAAGAGCTGGAAAATAAGGTTTCATTTTCTGAGTAACTCGTTAATCCCCTTTGCCGCTCTGCGACCCTCACCCATAGCGAGGATTACCGTTGCCGCTCCAAGCACAATGTCGCCACCTGCAAAAACGCGCTTCATATATGTTTCATTTGTCTCCTCATTTGAAAGTTCAACATTGCCTCTTTTATTCACCTTCAATTCCGGCGCCCCTTGGCTAATCAGGGGATTAGAACCATTGCCTATGGATACCAAAACTGTGTCAACAGGTAATTCAAAAGAATCTCCTTCTATTTTCACGGGACGCGGCCTGCCTTTTTCATCCGGTTCGCCGAGTTTGTACCTGTCAATTTTCAAAGCGCGCACAAAACCCTTTTCATCGCCTAAAATCTCGCTTGGGCTCTGGAGGTAGCAAAATTCAATGCCCTCTTCCATTGCATGGTGAATTTCCTCTGCCCTTGCTGGCATTTCTGCGAGCGTTCTGCGGTAAATTATGCGAACTTTTTCTGCACCTAGGCGAATAGCCATCCTTGCGGCATCCATAGCTACGTTTCCGCCGCCCAAAACCGCTACTTGCTTTCCATCCCAAATAGGGGTATCCACATCACTTTTGTAAGCACGCATCAAATTTGCCCTAGTTAAAAATTCATTTGCGGAAAACACTCCGTTTAAATCTTCTCCGGGTATTCCCATAAAAAGCGGCAAGCCAGCACCAGTGCCTATGAATATGGCATCATAACCGTCTTTTTTGAATAGATCGGCTAATTTGCGAGTTCTACCAACAACAAAATTTGTTCTGAATTCAATGCCCATTTTTTTCAAGGTCCCTATCTCCTTATCCACAATGTGATTTGGCAAACGGAATTCAGGAATGCCGTAGCGCATAACTCCGCCCAGTTTGTGAAATGCCTCAAAAATCGTCACCGAATGTCCTTCTCTGCGAACATCTGCCGCAACAACCAAACCCGCTGGACCGGACCCTATAACCGCAACTTTCTTTCCCGTTTCTGCTTTAACTTCGGGAATTTTAATCTCTCCGTTTTCTCTTTCCCAATCTGCAGCAAATCTTTCCAATCTGCCTATCGCCACGGCTTTTTCAACATCCTTTAAGGAAACTCCAACTATGCACTTTTTTTGGCATTGTTTTTCCTGTGGGCAAACTCTGCCGCAAACAGCGGGTAAAAGCGAGGTTTCTTTTATTGCATCTATAGCATTTTGAAAATCGCCATTCGCTATGTATTTAATGAACACGGGAATATTTATACGAACCGGGCATCCATCCATGCAGTTTGATTTTTTGCAGTTCAGGCATCTTTTTGCTTCTGTAATTGCTTGCTCTTTGGAATAGCCAATGGCAACTTCACAAAGATTTTTCGCTCGTGTTTGTGGCTCTTGTTCCGGCATTTTTTGCGGCGGAATAGCTAATCGTTCCTTAGTAGTTAAAGTTTCATTTTGCATTCTGGAAATTTAGAAATTTACTATCTTACTGAGAAGAACTTTAAACTAGGAGTTTTTATGAGTCTTTTCCGTTTCGCATTATCAGCAATTTTAATGCTTGTTTTTTCTCTTAGCGTTTTTGCGCAGGGCGATGACGAAGAGCTTGCGCCAAGAGGCGGTACCGCTACCGTCACTATCATCACGGACCCTCCTAATAGTGATGTCTTTTTAGATGGACAACATTTGGGGAAAAGCCCCATAATCAAGCGTAAATTTCACACAGGTCCATTAAAGCTTATAGTTCAGGACCAAAATAAGGATTTGGTAAATACGCGTTTTAATGTATGGCCAAATAAGGAAAATGTATATGAAGCCAAAACATTTATGCCTATTGGCAGAATAAAAGTTACAACAAATCCCACAAGATGTAATATTTTTCTGGACGGAGAGATAGCAGACCGCACAGACGGTAGCGAATTAATGATTAACAGCGTGGACGCCGGCGATCACACTGTTGGAGCGGAATGTGGCGGAAAACTGAAGTTTGAGATATTGATTCCTGTCCAAGGCGAACAGATGACCGAAGTTCATTTGGACGTTCAAAAGAAAAAGGCAAAAGCAACAATAGAAGGAAAAGATGTGATGAAGTAGCTTACCATTTGGCAAGAGCATTTGCAATTATAATTTCCTGAAGTAATTTTATTGCGCGTTCTTGACCATGCACTTCTTCGGATTCATTTTTAAGCACATCGTAAGAACCTATTGCCTGAACATTTTTGTTTTCGTAGATAATTTTTTTGCGAACGTTGTCATAAAAAGAAACTGAGATTCCCATTGTTACCCGATAAGTTTCCACTTCTGCGTTTGAGGTTTGGATTTCCGGTCTATTGCTATAGCTCAAAAGCGTAACGGAAATATCTGCGTCTGCGTTATCGTTAACCAAGCGAACCGCAGGAGCGTTTATTCTAAAAAGTTCTTTTATACCGTCTTTAAGCCTATTGCCGAGCACAGGGTCGTAGCTACGGTAATCCACATCTGCAATTTGCACTGTTTTTATGTGTGCTGGAAGCGTTGTAGCAGTAAAACTATAGCAAGAAATGAACAATGCGCTTGTAATGGTGAATATCAGAATTTTGAAAGGCATACAAATAATCTAGAAATTTCTATTTTAAAAAAGTCAATGGACTTTGCTCACATATTAAAACATGAGACTTGCGCAAATTGCAAAAATTGCTGTGTGTTTAAAAAAGAGTCACTTGTTTATGTTCCAAAGGGAATAAAGGTAGAAGAGCAGAGCGATGGAATGTTCGCTTGCGTTCACCGCTGTGAAAATGCAGGTTGTACTTTGGGGAAGAACAAACCGATGGAGTGCGCAGCTTGGCCCTTTAGCGTTTCCAAGCGAGGCAAAGAACTGCTTTTAGTTTTGGAGCATAGCTGCCCTGAATTGAATAAAGAAGAAAAAATGGAAAAGGTCAAAAAATTCGCTTTGGAAATCATAGCCCCCGCTTTATTGGAATACTCAAAACAAAATTTAGATACACTCAGAGAGTATGATGGGAGGAATAGGGTTATTGAGGTTTTTAGATAAAGTTTCCTTATTTGAGGGAAAGCATATATATGTTTTTGCCTCTGCCTAAATTCAGCGTTTCGCCAATCAAGGAATTTTCTGAAAGCATATTAAAATTGGTGAGTTTGATGTTTTAGTGCAGCCTGCTTGGAAATTTATGGTTGGTTGAAGTTACTATATTTCCGTTATGGCTCATAGCAACAAATTACTGGAAAATCTTTCAAAACATTTGTTTTGGGATTATGATATTGCCAAGTTAAACGACAAAAGCGATAAAAAATTTATTTTGGAGAGAGTTTTCACCAGAGGCTTTGAGAAAGATGAAAAATTGGTTTTTTCGCATTACGGGGAAAAAGTCATAAGAAATACGGTTGTTTCTATTCGCAATCTAGATAAAAAAACATTGAATTATTTGAGCGTTATTCTCAATATTCCCAAAAAGGAGTTTAAATGTTACAAACAAACTCTGTCAGCGAATCCCTTTTGGATACCCTGTTAGAACTGAATAAATCCGTTCTTTTCAAAAATTATTTTTTAGTTGGAGGTACAGCCTTATCTTTGCAAATTGGTCATAGAATTTCAGAGGATATAGATTTATTTACCAAGCAAGATATTAACAAAGATGAAATTTTGGCTTTTATGAATAAAAAATATGCAAAAAAATTTCAAATAATCAACGTTCAAAACAGTATTTTGCAAATAATGACAAACGATATTAAGATAGATTTTGTGAAGTATGATTTTCCACTTATAGAAGATGTTAAAAATGACGGTGGAATTAACTATTTGGGCAAGAAAGATATAGCTGCTATGAAGCTTTTGGCTACGGCGAATAGAGGTAATCAAGCCAAGGACTTTGTGGATGTATTTTTTCTATTGAAAGAAATGAGTTTGGCTGAAATGTTTGATTTTTACAAGCAAAAATATAACCAGACGGATATTTCTGCCATTAAAAAAAGTTTGATTTATTTCGATGATGTTCCCAAAAGCAGTTGGAATGCGGTAAAATACATAAATGAGAAACCAAGTATGGCAATGATAAAGAGGACTATTTTGAATAGTTTGAAGGATTATAATAGATAAGTGCTTACGAATGTAGTATTTAATGAAATTAATGGGAATATTATTTGGAGTTGGTGTAGCGGTACTCTAGGTAACCCCATTTTTGGCAAAAAATCCCTCATTTAAAGATTTATTAAATGAAATTGAGATCAAAGAAATAAATATTCATGGAACGATAGATAAAATTCTTAAATCGCCCCCTATTGTAGCTTTACCAATAGATTTTATTCCAAATGATTTAAAAGATTGGACAAAGACATTAAGAATTGATGTTACAGTTTGGCTTGTAGAAAAATATGTTGATATTGAAGGTAATGTATTGTTTAATATTCCTGAAAAAGAAATAGAACAAGAAACCGAAACTGATTCTATCAATGACAATATAAAAGATATTTCTACTTTAATAAATAAGAAACTTTTAAAAATTGGTCAAGAATTGTATTTTGAATATGCTCCTAAAGGGAAACAAAAAACAAGATTTAATGGTATAGTTAAGGAGAACGGTATTGAAGTTGATGGTGAAACATCAGCTCCTAGTGTTTCTGCGTTAAGATGTATTCAAAAAATTACTCCTTCAAGAATATCAGTAAATGGTTGGGTTACGTGGAAAACAAAGGATGAAAAATTAATTGACGAATTATATGAATTGACTAAAGAAAAATAACCGTAATTTCATCTAGCAAAACTGTAAACGTTTCTGCTGTTAAATTAAATTTCTACATTACCCACATGAACCTTTACCACGGTAGCATCGCCGAAGTCAAAAATCCTCAAATTATTGTTCACAAAAACAGGGGATTAGATTTTGGCTATGGTTTTTATACAACAACGAATAAAAAACAGGCTATAAATTTTACAAAAAATGTTATGGAAAGGACTGGCATTGCAACTAGAAAAGTAAGTGTTTATGAATTTGAGCAAGATAAGGCAATGCAGGAACTCGATGTTTTGCAATTCCAAGAACCAAATTTAGAATGGCTTGAATTTATCAAGCAAAACAGGTTTTCTACTTATGAAGGAAAAATTTACGATTTGGTTATTGGTCCTGTTGCCAATGATGATATATTTCCAACTTTACAAGCATATTTAGAAGGCATAGTTCCTGCGGAAGCCACAATAGCAAGTTTGAAAGTAAAAACACTTTATAATCAATATTGCTTTTTAACAGAGAAATCTTTAACTTTTTTGAAATTTACAACCTCCTTTGAGCCAGAGGATTAAGTTATGGTAACCCAAGACAACGTTTACTCTATGCTTGCCCTGCTTGTGCCCGGAATTTTGCAAAGGCTGATAGACGAGCGTAATATAAACGAAAATGAAGCGGCTAATTTGCTTTATAACTCTGAACTCTATAAAAAATTGGAAATTGAAAATACTAAATTATGGCATTTGAGTTCTTTTGCTTTATATAGTTTGTTGAAAGAGGAATTAGAAACAGGAAAAATTACTTGGCCCGAGGAGCAATAAATGAGCAGCGAATTAAAATTTTTGGCATTTTGTGTTGAAATTTACAAGAACGCAAAGAAAATCAGCGGAAAAGAAGCTTTTGCTATTTTTGAGAAATACAATGTATTGAATTACATCAAGAAGTGCTATGGAGCGTTGCATACCACAAGTTCTCAATATATTGTGGACAATATAGACGAGTTTATTAAGCCAGCCAGTTAATTTTTCCCCTATTTTAGGGAAGTATTTTAGTTATTCAACGCAATATTTAGGCAAAGACATAAGAATACTCCAAAAGAAATCCGATACCCGTGAAGTAAAAATCATCGTAGATGGGAAAATCGTAAATGTTTATTTAACGGAGAAAAATAATTCTGATTAACCCATCTGTTATATGACAAGCACAATACCGATTTTTACAACTTTCTCACAATTCAAATGCCAGACTGGAAATAAAGGAAGAATAGATTGGACAAAGAGGTTGTTAACGGGTTGTGAGGGAAATGGGGTTAAAGTTAGCAGAAACGAAACATTTAAACTTACCCTATTTTTCGTAAACTTTCGCCTATTTGATTCCTGAAATTTTCTACATTCCCTTTATAAATGCAGAAGGCCACGATAAAGACCACATATAGCAAAAGCTTTGGACATTCCAGAGATGAATTAGACGATGACAATCCCTGGGGTAAAAAGAGCAGCTCTCCTTGGGGTGCCAAGAAAAAGGATTTTGTGCCCCCCGCAAAACACGAAAAACATGAGGAAAAAGATCCACCTTGGTTAAAGACCATTTCTCTTTTAGCAACGGAAAAAGGCAGGGAAAAAGAAGGCTTGTTTTTGGCGGAAGGGATGCGGGTCGTTGCCGAAATAGCTGAATACCACAAGGATTTGGTACACGGAATTTATGTGGATGAAACCTTTGACAACGAAGATTTGCGAAAAAAAATAAAAGAGGCGGGGCTTCGCATCCACGCGCTAACCCCCTACCAGATGAAGCAGGTAAGTGCGGTTGTGAGCGGTCAGGGAATTTTTGCGGTTTGCCGCCTGGCAAACGAAAAACCCAATTACGACACCGCCCATGCCATAACCCTTGTAGATGCGGTTCAAGACCCCGGCAATTTGGGTTCGCTTTTTCGCAATGCGGTGGGTTTTGGGATAGACGGGATTGTTTTGGGGCGCGGTACGGTTGACCCGTTCAATCCAAAAGTTGTGCGGGGTTCTTCGGGTTGTTTTCTGAGAATCCCGTTTGAAACAGGTATAGACTTGCAGGAGCGTTTTTCGCTTTTGAGGCAAAAGGGGTTTTGCATAATTGCAACTTCGCCACACTCAAAAAAAAGCATAACCGAATTAAGCCCTCGTCAATCTAAGAAAATAGCCCTTTTAATCGGCAACGAAGGCTCCGGCACAAACAGGCAAGTGAGCGAATTGGCAGATGAATGGGTGAAAATCCCTATGGAAAATTCTTTGGAATCGCTGAACGTAGCGGTAGCGCACGGCATTTTGAGCTATCAAATCGCACAGATGCGATGATAATTGTTCATAAATCATCTCTCGGTTGTTTTCTTCTGCTAACGCACATACGGTAGCCTTCGCCTCGTCTCCCAAGCCTCTCTTGCTTCTCAAAGGATATTTCGTAGTTTTTCATTATGTAGCGGAAACCCTGCACAAGAGGGTTATCACTTTCTACGGCATCCCAATAAGCCTTGGAACGATAAGCAACTTCTACATTATAATCTTCAATTATCTTTTTCTGCTGCCTTTCATCAATAAACGGTTTAGCCATAGTTATTCTCCTTATTACGAATAGGGATAAATCTAGAAAAAAATGAAACCTATTCTTAACGCAAAAGAGCCTCTATCTGAAACTTTACTATATTCCAACAATGGGAAACAGCAAAGCCAAAAGCCAGATGTGGAGCGGTCGTTTTGAAAGCACAATGGCAAAAAGCATGATGGAACTCAGTTTTAGCCTAGATATAGACAAAGAACTTTTGGAAGAAGACATTCTCGGCTCGCTTGCGCACGGCAAAGGATTGGTTGAAGCAGGGGTAATTTCAAAAGACGATTATGCAAAAATCGCAAAGGGCTTGCAGAGCATTTTAAGGGATGCAAAAAGGGGAAAAGAGCTTTGGAATGCAGATGATGAAGATATTCACATGGCTGTTGAGCGTGTTTTAACGCAGAGAATTGGAAATTTAGGGAAAAAAATACATACGGGGCGCAGCAGAAACGACCAAGTTGCAACGGATTTCAAACTTTATATGCGGCACAAGGCAGTTGATATTTTAGATTTGCTCTTAAAACTTCAAAAATCCATCTATGAACTCGCAAAAAAGCACAAAACCCGCATTATGCCGGGCTACACGCACTTACAACAAGCGCAGCCAATTCTATTCAGCCACTACCTTATGAGCATATTCTTCGCCTTGGAAAGGGACAAAAAAAGGCTTTCAAACTTTTTATCGCTGCACAGCGAATGCCCTTTAGGAAGCGGCGCGATGGCTGGTTCGGCTTTTGCGTATAACCGCAAAACCGTGGCAAAGGAATTGGGCTTTGCAAACGTCAGCGCCAACAGCATAGATGCGGTCAGCCACCGCGACATGGCTTTGGAATTTTTAAGCGACCTCGCGATAATCGCCTCAACCCTAAGCCGTTATGCAGAAGACATGGTTATATGGAGCTCAAGCGAATTCGGTTTTTTAACCCTGCACGATAAATTTTCCAGCGGTAGTTCAATGATGCCACAGAAAAAAAATCCCGATAGCATGGAACTTATAAGAGGCAAAGCCGGGCGTTTAGTTGGCAACTGCACCGCGATGTTCACTCTCGTAAAAGGTACTCCACTTACATACAGCCGTGATTTGCAAGAGGACAAAATTCCTGTTTTTGACAGCGCAAAAACGATTTTGGTTTGCTTGCAAGTTTTTAGAGAAGCTCTGGAAACCGCAAAATGGAATTTTGAAAATATGGAGAAAAAAATGCTCCCCGCGTTGCTCGCCACAGATTTGACAGATTTGCTGGTTGAAAACGGCGTAGCTTTCAGGGATGCGCATCGCATCGTTGGGAATTTAGTTGGCGTTGCTGCGAAGCAGGGTGTTAATTTTACGGAGCTTTCCGAAGAGCATTGGAAAAACGTTCCGCACGCAAAGAAACTGCGGGAAAAACTTAACTTTGCACATTCCATTTCCCGCCGCAATATTGAGGGTGGCACGGGAGCAAAATCTTTGGAAGAGCAGTTGAGCAAAGCGAAGAAGATTTCTCAAATTAATAGGATATGATAATCGTAGGCGGTGGTTGGGGCGTGCTGTTAAACCGGCTCAAGGTGAATCCTGCAAGCAACGAACACTGTACAAATAGGTGTGCTTGCCTTCGCTCTTGTAAACGTAAGACCAGGAGTAACTCATATCCCAGATGTGAGATTTGTTGGCTGCGCTCTTAGAAGAAGTCCACCAGCTACCCCCCATGCCAATATTGATGAAAAGACCTGTGGGATAGCGAAAGCCACCCGGCAGAGCAGAAAAACCTAAATCATCGGTTCCGCTGCCAGTCTGTATCCAGTAGTTAGATGCTTTGAGTATCTTTCCGGCTTTTTCCATACCCACCAAATCGGATAGGGTTTGCCATTCAGCAGTGCTTGGCAAATGCCAACCTTTGGGGCAAGCTTTCATAGCCGCTCCCCAATTATAAAGCCTGCCGTATATTTGGCAGTTGCTCTCCTTATTTTCATAGCACTTGCTGCCTTTTTCATTATAGCTCAAATTCTCTGCCATCCAAGTTTGGTTATCCAATTTTATGGTTCTATATGTTTTGTTGTCTCTCTTATCGGTAAAAGAATTTTTTTCGACACGCGAGACTATTGCGTTTAAAGCTTCCATAGCTGCCTTCTCTGCTTCGGTGTATTCTTCTACGACTTCCTGCTCGCCTTTAAGACAACGGACACTGAACAAGTAATCGCTCTTATCGTAGCTGTCCCTGCCCACACCGCCGCTTTGGTAGAACATATACCAATAGTAGGCGTTATTAGCGTTGTGTTCCGAGGAACTCCACCAATAGCCGTAGATATTGCTATTGATGGAATTGCCACTGGAATTGACGTAGCCGCCCGGCAGAGCGGAAAAGCCAAAATCATCTGTTCCATTATTTTCATACCAGCCGCTTTTCGCTTTTAGTTTCCTTCCAGTAATTTCATAACCGCCTGCGAAATTCGCTAGGGTTTGCCATTCTGCATCGCTTGGCAAATGCCAACCGCTTGGGCAAACAGTTCTAGCCGTTTTCCAATCATAAAGCCTGCCATATTTTGGGCAATCACTATCATCAAAAAAGCACGTGCTGCCGCTGGCATTATAGTTCAAATTCTCTGCCATCCAAATTTGCTCGCCAATTTTCGCAATTTTATATTTCTGTCCATCGCGAGAATCGGTGAGAGATGTGGCTTCCAATGCTGGCTGCTTCTTATCCGATGCAGGCGGCTTCTTGTCTTCATCGCAAGACATTATAAACAACAGTAAGGCAATAAGTGCTATGGTTCTCATAAATCTCCAAGTGTTATCTAATCCTGAACGCAACGAACATAGAACAAATAGGTCTTGTTATCGTCGAGTTCTCCTTCGCAGTTCGGCCAGTAACTGCAATAGAATTCGCTAGCACTACCGTTGGCGATATTAGAGATGATTTCTTGATAGGAACCAGCAGAGTTCCACCAATTGCTGCCATCACGACCGCCGCCAAAATTAAAATTGTAGGAATTGTTGCTGTCTTCGTCCTCGGAGCTTTCTCTAATGCCGTAACCGCCCGGAAGAGCGGAAAATCCGTAATCGTCCGTGAAGTCTTCTACGGTGTCTAAACAGCGGTCTGCATAGTCTCCATTCTCCTTCCAGATGCCTTTTGCTTTGAGATTATCATCGCTATCAGCGAATTCAAGAAGAGTTTTCCATTCTTTTTCGCTTGGCAAATGCCAGCCTTTGGGACAGACTTTCATAGCGGTTTCCTTATCATAAAGCCTGCCGAATTTCTTGCAGTTGGCATCTTCGTTATCAGAGCATGCACTACCTTCCATCTCGTAATTCAAATTCTCAGCCATCCAAGTTTGCTTATCTAATTTCACGGTCTTGTATGTTTTACCGTTTCTGGTATCGGTGAAAGAACCTCTTTTCACTTTCTCGCGTTTTGATTTAGCGGCAGCTTCTTTTGCCATATTCTCTTCCATTTCTTTTGCAATTTCCGCTTCTGCTTCTTTTTCCTTTGCAGCATAATCAGCATTGTTCTGCAAGCAACGAATGCTAAAATAGTTATCACCTTCGGGCGTGGAATAAGAGTCGCCATTGAACATGTATTCCGTAATTCTGCCGTAAACGTTGTAACTTCCGTAATCACTCCACCACTGGCCCGGAAGAGCGGAAAATCCATATTTATCTTCGCCGTTGTCATTGTCCCAGCCGCTTTTTGCTTTTAGGTATTTAGCTGCGGTTTCACTAGGGCTTTCTGTGTTTTCTACACCAGCAACGAATTTGTACAGAATATCCCATTCATCATTGCTCGGCAAATGCCAGCCTTTCGGACAGGCTCTCCTCGCTGTTTGCCAATCGTATAATCTGTCGTATTTTCCACAGTTAGTGGGGTCGTAGCACCCGCTGCATTTCACTTCGTAATTCAAGTTCTCCGCCATCCAAACCTGCTCGCCGATTTTTACGGTTTTGTACTCTTGCCCGTCACGAGAATCGGTGAAAGTGCCTAAAACACCTTCTGTTTGTTTTTTCTCTCCGCAAGCGAATAAGGTAAATGCGAGCATTGCGATGCTTGCTGATAATGCGAGTGTGTGTTTTAGCTTCATTGTTTTTCTCCTATTTTATACTTAATATGGGAATGTAGTAAATTGTGAATGTAGAAATTCTAGTTCCGCCCGCCGCCTCCCAATGCGTTAAACAACAAAACAAACCGAATAACGAGGGCGCGATAAATCGCGCCCCTACGGGACACACAATGGGGTTGGTGGTTGGGGCGTGGCTACGCTAACACGGCGTGCTGTTAAACCGGCTCAAGGTGAATCTTTCACGCAACGAACACTGGACAAGTTATTCTTATTATAGTTGTTCCCACTCCCACTAAAATTGGTGCTGCCGTATACCATGTTATAACCCTTGGCTAACCCAGGACCAGAACCATTCGTGCTACTCCACCAGTAGCCGTAGTCGCCAACCAATCCAAAACTGTCATTGCCGCCGTAACCGCCAGGAAGAGCCGAAAAACCGAAATCGTCTGTGCCGTTGCCTGATTCTCCATTGGACTTTTTACTCCAGCCACTCTCTGCTTTTAATTTGGTTCCTGCCGTTGAGGAGCCGCCAACCGCTGTCACCAATGCAGTCCATTCAGCCTGGCTGGGCAAATGCCAGTCAGGTGGGCAAATGCCTCGATGATTTACATCGCTTCCGCTCCACGATTCATCATTGTATCTTGCTTCTATGCCCATAGCCGTTGCCCACTTGTAAAGCCTGCCGTAAGTATCACATCTACCTTCGTCTTCATCGCTTGCATTTGTTGAACCGCTTGTTGGATAGCAACGGCTGTTGCCATCAGGGGTCTTGTAATTAAAATTCTCTGCCATCCAAGTCTGGGTGCCTATTTCCACGGTTTTATAGGCTTTGCCTTCATAAGGCACAGAACCATAATCTTTCAAAGTGCCATCTGAACAGTATTTCGTTTCGGG
>Ga0268262_10001990_pt1 | contig 24173 bp, 19 predicted proteins | sample TergutNc150P3_FD_190354 | JGI IMG/M metagenome (GOLD analysis project Ga0268262, IMG submission 190354) | Nasutitermes corniger P3 segment gut microbial community from laboratory colony in Florida, USA - Nc150 P3 (SPAdes) (version 2) | ecosystem: Host-associated > Arthropoda: Insects >...
ATGAATGGGTAAGGCAATATAACTATGAGCGGACGCACAGCGGTAAATACTGTTATGGGAAAACACCGTTTCAGACGTTTAAGGATTCCATTCCGTTAGCCAAAGAAAAACTTTTTGGCTATGATGTATCTGACGGACTGTCGGCATGAATCTTCATGTGTCAGATCAAGTTTTGGCGATCACATTTAAATAACCATGTCAACTACACAATAGTTTATTTTCTCTCAATTCTTATAATTCTTTTTTTATTCGCTTGCTTTTATTCTCATTATTTTGGAAAAACGCCGCCATATCTCAAAGGCGGCTTTTCAAATAAACATTTTAAAGGAGTTTATTAAAATGAAAAAGGTTTTCAAAGTTTTAAGCGTTATCAGTTTGCTGCTGGTAATCGGATTTTCAATGATGTCTTGCGGCGATGGCACAACCACGCCGGTCGGTAAAGAAGCTTACTACGGAACATGGATTGATACGACTTTAGGTCGTCCTATTTGTACAATTGTTATTACCGGCAATGAATTCAAATTTGATGGTTATGGGACTTTGATAAAAATATACTTTACTATCACAAAATGGACAGCAGTAAAGAATACAAATGACTATACCAAAGCCGATTACCCAAATGGTTATAAGCTGGATGGTTTTATAAATGATATTAAGGGTTCATATGGATTTCGTGATGGTGCTGGTTATGGTGGTAATTGGAGTGATGTAGGCCAAACTACGCCAATTGATGTATTCATAAGTAAAGACGGCTCTACAATAATTTGGGACGCCTTTTATATCAAGCAAAACTAAGGATAAATTTTACCCCTTCTATTAGCCGGGAGGGGTAATTTTCAAACAACAATATTTACAGGAGAAAAATATGGCAATTATAACCATAGACGACAATAAAACCTATAACAGCATTGCGCAAATCCTGACGGAAGTATTCGGCAAAACAAACCAAAAAGGCGAGCCTATAGAAAGAGTCTACGGCAGATGCGGCATGGAAATAGCGAAAGGCAGACAATTTTACTGCATCCGGCTTGCCGATAAACTCCCGGACGGCGGCTGGGCTTGCCCGAAAAACGGAAAAGACTGGTTAAACATACCCGACAGCGATGATAAAGCCTTTACGCAAATTGAACTCAACAAAACAGAAGAGACAAAAGAAAATAAGAAAGAAAAATACGAACTTGCAATCTTTGTGCATAAAAAAGACGAAAACGGCAAATACCCAATCTATTTTTACGGCATTTTCAAACAAACCTACATCAACAAAGAAGCGGGAATATTCGTACATAAAAGAATAAACACTTACCTCAATACAGACGAATGGAAACAATAGCAAATGAACCCAATATATACAACATTAATTACAAAACAAACAACACCGGACACCCCCCGCAAAGCTCGGTTCATGTCCCCGACCATCGGGAGAGCAAACCGAGCCGTCCGGGATACTCCCCGAGCCGTCCGGGACACTCCCCGAGCCGTCGGGGACACGTCCCGAATCATCGGGGACACGTCCCGAATCATCGGGGGAGTGTCCCGAATCATCGGGGGAGTGTCCCCGAATACTCGGCTGGTGTTACTGTCAGCCTGTAAAACGTCAATTTTTATTTGGAGAATGTTATGACAAGAGATTATATCCCCCGAAATGACGAGGCGTTCGACACTTTTTACCGCAATCTGGTCGATTATGTCATTGACAACCGCGCCCGCTGGGGGCATATCAAGCAGGATGACGTGGACGCTCTCGAACAGCAGTTTGACGACTGGACAAAAGTGTTTGAAAAAACCCGTGTGCCCCACATTCCGCAGCTAACCGCCGAAAAAAACCGCGTCCGCCTCGCCTCCGAGCGCGCCCTGCGCCATTTTGTCAACCGTTTCCTCCGTTTCGAGCCTGTAACCGACTTCGACCGCGATAAAATGCACATTCCCAACCATGATTTGATACGCACCCCGCACGTCGAAGTAACCGAAGTCGTGGAGTTTGAACTGAAACTGCGCAATATCCGCGAGGTGCTGGTCAATTTCTGGATTAAAGGGCAGACCCACAAAGCGAAGCCCGCAGGCTATGACGGCGCGGTCATCGTCTGGGACGTCCTCGACACTCCGCCCGCAAAGGTAAGCGACCTCACCCTCCACACAATGGCGTCCCGCACCCCTCACGCCCTCGAGTTTGACGAAACCGAGCGCGGACGCACAGTTTACATCGCCCTGTCGTGGCAGAACGAGCGCGGTCTCATCGGTCAGTGGTCTGAAATACAAAACGCCGTCATTCCGTAAAACTAACCCACAAATACCGATAACTGTCCGCAGGAGCTGAGAAAAGCCCTTCCGGTAAAAAAAGCAACAACAATCTTCCGGCGTCAGCGCAAACCCCTTACGGCGATTCAACGGCTGTGGACTTTATTTACGCACGCTTTGGCGTGACTTTTATTGAATCCACACCGTACATCGCCGTAAGTGCTTTGCGCTGCCCGCCATATAATTATTATGGCTTTCTGTTGAGAGCAATCAACACTGAACTCTGCATTGAAAAGTATTAACCCGCAATAATCAAGTATTTCTTGCAGGCGCAGGGCAAAGCCCCTGCGGTGATCTTGGCGTGCATTCAATAAAGGCGAGGCCAAAGCCTCCGTAAATAAATTTCACGACACTAAGCACCGCAGGGGCTTTGCCCTGACGCCGTAAGATAATTATGTCGAATCGCTGTAAAGGCTTTGCCCTGCCCGCCGGAAGATCGTTTATGGAAAACTGCGGGTCAATAACTTTACAGATTAAGCCCCGAAAGATAATTACTGTAAGCCTGCTGCGCATTCTTTGCGTTTGCTCTTGCTTTATCAAGAGCCGGAGCCATAGCGTCAATATCGCCGTCAAGAGCCGACAGCCGCCTTAAGTATTCCATTCCCTGCTGTGTCTGGTTTCCCGCCGCTTCAAGGTTTCGCCTAATTCTGTCCTGATCCGCTATTAAGCGACTTCGCTGTTCTTCAATTTCTTTTACCGCAAGATCAGCCGCGTCCGCGTCCTTCTTCAATTCCACAGCCCGCTGTAAGGCTTCGCGTACACGAGCCGGTATTTCCTGATTTGTAGTATAGCTTAAAATTGTCTCGGGGCGCTGGGAAACAAGCGTAATTCTTTCCGATATGGGTCTTTGCTCGTTCACGGTAAAAACCGTTTCACGGTTTGCGGGAAGCGTTACGTTAAAACGGTAATTTGACGCTGTTTGATCGTTAGCTGCGGGGCTAACAAGATTTGTGTTAGCTGTTTTTGAATGTTCAAGTATCAATTGTTTGGCTGCGGAAGCGGAATTTACAAACGTGTATGTTTTGATATATGTCAGGCTCCGGTTAATTGTCATAACGCCGCCTGAAATATTTACCGTACTTACCGCGTTGGTTGTCGTGCTGCCTGTAACAGCCGTTACGGAAAGGTCGTCCCCAAAGGAGATTAACCTGCTTTCGTTCTCATTCCAAAATTCGATAAGAGCGTCTCCGGCGTAAACTCCGCCGTCATAGACCGTAATGGGACCTGCGGGAAGTTTCATCTTGCTTGTATTTTTCAGTTCCGCGCCAAGTCTGGGATGACTGCCTGCGCCGCTGTAAATAAGAATTTTGCGTGCGTCAATTTGGGATTCTACAAGGGGCAGCATTGCGCTCATACGGCGGTTAAGGCTTACAGGATTTTTAATTGTAAATTCAAATTGACCGCCCGCTTCACTGCCCGCGGCTGTTTGCACGTTTCCGCCTGTAACACTCGCGGACGGCGCGGCGGCTCTGCTGTTGCTGTATCCGTACACTTGCGCTTCATCGGCGGCCATTTCAAACATTACACCGCTGTCCATTTTTGCTCTTGAAGAAGCGGAATAGTCCTTTTCATACACCGCAGCCTCGGCGGTTCCCGCGATGGAAAGGGGGAGTACCGGACGGGAAACATAATAGGGAGGGTAGAGGTTCTGAACAAAAGAAGAAGGCCGTCCCGCGACAAGCGAAAGCTCTACATTGTTCCAGTCGGTGTCGCTGTCATTGTCAACAATAGCCCAGCCCTGAAAAAGCGGTTTTGCCGCGCCTAAATCCAGACGGTATGAAACTTTCCAGACAGGAGAAGGAATAACATAGCTTATCGAGACGTTTCTTTTTCCGCTCCCGGGTAGATTAACCATAAGCTGACGCGAGAAAGAATTCCTTGATTCCGCAATTAAATCGAGAGCGCGGTTTAAATCCTGCTCTATGGACTTGTCCTTGAAATTTATCGAGCTTATCTCTTTTAAGTTAAAAATTTTCATTCCTTCTTTTGCGCTTAACAGAAGCCATGGTTCGTTTTCATAGTATTGCCCGGAAAATGCGGAACGGTACTCAATGCCGGTAATCCTGCCCGTGTGGGCGGTGAGGGCTGCAATTTCCACTTCCGCTCCCCTTAACCTTGAGAGAATAACGGCCATACCCGGCTCGTCGGAAAGATCGATTTTTAAACTGCGTAACGTTTGAAGCAGTGTCTGCTCCGACTGGTAAGTGATCGACGGGTTTGCGGAAGACGGATCGTTAATAACAAGAGTTTTAAGCGCGTCGTTTACCGCGTCCAGCCTGAACTGAAGGTTTAATCCGGCGTTCCCTGACAATGAACCTGAATGTTCATAGTAGGCAAGACCTGATGTAAGGATGACTACCTTTTTTAAAGGAAGCTGATTCTCCTGAATTGTCTGCGCCCAAAGCCCGGACGCAATTGCGCATAACAGAAAAAGAGATACTTTGTTTTTCATTTACACTCCCTCGCAGACTAAAAAAATAGAGTTGGTTATAAACTTCAGTTTCTAACCAACTTCCGCTAATAAATAGCATTTTTGTAGGGCTTTAGCCCGAAAAAATGCAAGACTTGTGAAACAACCAAACGGGTTGTTAAACAAGTCTAATGAATCTGCATAGGACTTGCGCGAACTTTTGGTTTGTCTGGGTAGTCCTGTATTTATAAACCGTGTTCAAGGCGAAGCGTTACAGTCGAGGTATCGCAGACTTCAGACGGCCCGAAATATTGAATTGATCCGGGGACAAGGAAGCATGTTTTTTCCGCCCATATTTGGCGTTTTTCTTCAAATGTTTTAAAAGGTTTGCCGTCTAATTCAACAAGGGCTTTCTTTATAACCGGTTTTTTTGTGCCGTGCCGATGTTCAAGATCCATCATCATTGTAAGGGGTACTCCTCCGGCGCTCCACTTGTCTGCGGGAGCGGTTAGATTCCTTACGCTGGAAAGATAGCCTGTCAGTCCCGAAGCAATCAGCGCAAAGGCGCTGTAGCCGAGACTGTAACAGTAGTCGGCGTCAAAATTTGAGGGAAACGCGCAGCGTCCTTCGTAGCCGAAAAAATGCGTCAGGGCGCTGAATTTGCCGTTGTAATGTTTCTTTTCCTTCATGACTTTCAATTTCTTTTCTGTCATTCCGACCAGCAATTTATCAGTTTCTATTCTTGAAACCTGCACGTTCCCGTGAGGGTCGCGGTCCATTAAAAATTGCTGCGCGATTTCCGCAGGAAGGGTTTTTAAAATACCGTAAGAAATGTCTGAAAGCCTGCCTGCGAACCACTGTAATTGATCAGCGAAATTCGTTAATGATGAAAAGTGTTCTTCTTCGTCGGCTATTGTATCGTTAAGTTCTTCAATCAATTTTTTTATTTCAGGAATAAATTCAACAAGGCCTTCCGGTATAAGAACAACGCCGAAATTGTCTCCGTTTTCCGCGCGTTTTGCTATTGACGCGCAAATCTGCTCGATTATTTTGTCAAGAGAAAGGTTCTTTTTTTCTATTTCCTCGGAAATTAAACATATGTTAGGCTGGGTTTGCAGGGCGCATTCAAGCGCGATGTGGCTTGCGGAGCGTCCCATTAATTTTATAAAGTGCCAGTATTTTTTCGCGCTGTTGGTATCACGGCAGAGGTTGCCTATAAGTTCCGAATAAGTTTTACAGGCAGTGTCGAAACCAAAAGACGTTTCGATATATTCGTTTTTAAGGTCGCCGTCTATAGTTTTTGGGCAGCCGATTACTTGCGTTGCTGAACCGTTGGAAAGGAAGTACTCGGCAAGAAGAGCCGCGTTGGTATTTGAATCATCGCCGCCGATTACGACTACGGCGTCAAGTCCCAATTTTTTAACAGTTTCCAGCGAAGAAGTAAACTGCTCCTGAGTTTCAATCTTTGTCCGTCCCGATCCTATAATGTCAAACCCGCCTGTATTCCGGTATTCGTCAATAATTTCCTGTGTAAGGATGATTGTATCGTTTTCGATTAGACCGCTTGGTCCGCCCTTAAAACCGTAAAGGATTGAATTCGTGTTACCCTTTTTTAGACCGTCAAATAATCCCGCAATAACATTGTGTCCGCCGGGAGCCTGTCCGCCTGAAAGTATAACGCCTACCTTTAACTCCCTTTTGATTTTTTCATTTTTTCCCTTTTTAAAGGTGGCAAGAGGTTTACCGTAAGTTATTTTAAAAATTTTGCGAAGTTCTTCTCTGTCTGATATTGCTTCTGTGGGTGAGCCGAATTCGACGGCGATATCTTCGACTGAACCGGATAAACATTCAGGTAACTTCGGCTTATAGGCATAACGAGCCGTCTGCAATGCGGATTTATTCATCTGCTTACTCCTTATTTTTTTTTATAATAAGTGTTGATTTTACCTTAAGAGCAGGAAAAACATTATTTGCTCTTATGTCTGTTTTTCCGCAGTTTTTTCTTGCGTTTGTGTGTGGCAATCTTTCTAAGTTTGCGTTTTCTTCCGCAGGGCACTTAACTCTCCTATATTATGGAATAAAAAACGGCTCAAGCCATAGTCACATCGGCAAAAGCCAATGTGATATGATTATGCAATATGGGTAAAAAAAGGTCAATAGTAGTTGTCCGTAAGAGAAGTTGCGTTTAAGTACGGCTATAGTATTTTAGGTTGACATTATTTGGGGAATTTTATATATTGGACATTGTTTGAACCGTGTCTCCTTCGTCTAGCGGTTAGGACACCGGGTTTTCATCCCGGCAACAGGGGTTCGATTCCCCTAGGAGATGAAACATAGTTCGTAATATTGATTAATTCCCGCTAATAATTCAAACTTACAGTAATGGTAAAAAAGGCTATTCTTTGCGCTCTGTTATTTTTACTTGCATCAACAACTGTTTTTGCCGAAGGTGAAAATCTGACATTGAAAATTGCAGTCATGGGAGCGGGAGATGAGCTTTATTTTTGGTGGGGACATATAGCGCTGATAGTCGAAGATTCCGTTACCGGCCATAGCCGTTTTTATGATTACGGTCTTTTTTCATTTGAAAATGAAAATTTCTACTATAATTTTGCAATGGGAAGGCTCCTTTATAGCTGCGGAGTATCGCCAAGCTGGTGGAATATTGAAAAATATATTGAAAAAAACCGCGATGTAGTAATTTATAGTCTTGATCTCCCTCCTGAAAAAAGGCTGGAAATAAAAAGATTTGCGGAAATAAATGTTCTTCCCGAAAACTGCGATTATTTTTACCACCATTTCAGGGATAATTGTTCTACAAGAATTCGGGATATTGTCAATTTAATGACAGACGGGCAATTCTATGAACAATACGGCAATGCGCCGGGACGTTATACGCTGCGCCAGCATGTAAGGCGGCACACATATTTTTCTCCCGTTGTGGACTGGATTTTAAATTTTTGGATGGGGCAGGGCATTGATACAGGAATTACAATTTGGGATGAAATGTTCCTTCCTTCCGAAGTCGGCAAAAGGATAGATGATTTTTGGTATACGGATTCAGACGGCAAAGTAAGAAAACTTGTATCTTCTGCGGAGACTTTTTACAGGGCAAAAGGCAGACCGATTGTTCTTGATGTTCCGAGAAAGCAATGGCCAAGGGAATTAGCTTTCAGCCTCGCGTTATCGGCAATTTTTGGCTTTTTCTTTTTTCTGCAGTATAAAAAAATACGATCAGGGGCTATTCTTGCAGGTATCGGCATAAGTCTTTGCAGTCTTGTTTTTGGCATTGCCGGATTACTTCTTTATTTCATGAGTATTTTTACAAATCATGATTATACCTTCAACAATATAAACATGATCTTCTGTACGCCCTTGCTGCTTGCCGCAGTTCCGTACGGCTTGTGTTATGCGCTAACAAAGGATCAGGACAAGCGTGTAAAATATGATTTGATTTTAAGAATAATCTGGCTTCTTACGGTTATTGGAGTAATAGTTTCCATGTTAATAAAACTGTTACCTTGGTTTTGGCAGAAAAATCTGACAGATCAAATGCTAATGCTGCCTATTGCCCTTGTCTTTGCATTACAGCCTGTTGGACTGCGTGAAGCCAGACAAAGATTTTTACAATGCAGGATATTTAACCGGAAAAAATCATGAAATATAATTCAAGCAAACGCAAGGCGGTAATTTTTTTACTTCTCTTTATAATGTCCGGTTATGTTTTCGCACAGAAAACTGCGTCTGAAAAAACAGAAGAAAAAAGTTCATGGGATTTATTTCTTATTCCGATTCTGGAAACTGTTTTTAAAGGCGATGTTGAATGGAGACCTGATTGGCCGTCGGATATTCCCTGTGACATTTTTTTAATTTCTAACGGAAACACTTTTGCGCAGGTAGTAGAAATTTCAAATGAAAAAGAAAATTTTGTATTAAGGCGGAACAGCGAAGGCCGTCTTACAGAATTTCCGTTCTTCCAAACAGATAATTATATAATTGTAAAAATTGATTATAACGCTGACGGAATGTTACAAAGAATGAGTCTTGAAACTAAAAATTACGCTTCGGCAGATGACGGTGATAAAAAAACAGCCGGTAAATCAGAAGACAAACCAATGATTTTTGATTTTCAGCCTGAGTTTTTTCCGTACAGTGAATTTTCACTCGGCGGAGCCTTTCCTGTTATCACAGTAACATCAGATGATGGCCAATATTTTGTTTATTTATTTGAATCTCCGCTTTTTTTAACGGAAACATGGTATGACGACAAAGGAAATATTCTTGTATATTCCATGGCGGATACTTATGTAATAAACAGCGCATGGCGTATTAACTCCTTACAGATTCACAATGCCGATGATATACAATTTGTCGACTATTTTTATGATACTTCCGGTAATATAACCGAAATACGTCTTGAAGACAGTGTATTTTCCGCTCTTTATGCCAATAAAAGTCCCATATATTGGCGTCTTTCTGATCTCTATAATGAACTGCACTGGGATACTCAAGGATTATTGACGTATATCAGGGTTTATGAACCGGAAGAAAACAAATTGATTACAGAATACCGGTACGAATATGAAAATGATAACTTTGGTAACTGGGTGAAACGCTCTGAAACAGCATTTATTTTCCAGTACGGTTTATTAGCTGCTAATCCACCTTCCGGCAGAGGGACATGGAACCGCCGGATTGTATATTTTTGACAGGCGGCGGTATGGGCATTAGCGAAGAATGGAAGACTGTTAAGTATCAGGAAGTATTTGAAGATGAAACAAGGGGGCTTTCCCGCCGTAGAAGCTCTGATCCTAATTGTAAGATAGAAGATTTGGAAGGAATACTTAAAAATCTGTATATAACAGATGGATCTGACTGGCTCGGCAGGGGCGGCGTTCAGGATATTATTATGGCGGCTACAATCGCCGCTTACGAACTTTTTATAGCCAACTGGAAAGCTGAATTAGTCCTACAATAATGCTTTTTATGTAACCTTTTTCCTAATATTATGGTTGTATACTCAGCAGACTAATGTGGTTTCATGTTCCTCCTATTTCTCCTTTTCCCCGGGGTTTACTCCTTTCTCCGGGGTTTTTTTTAAGCCTTGACATTTTTTTTATTTTTTTGTACTGTTTGGAAAGTATCCCCTGTAGCTCAGCTGGCAGAGCAAGTGGCTGTTAACCACTGGGTCCGTGGTTCGAATCCGCGCGGGGGAGATAATAACCGCACGCCGTTAAGGCGTGTAGATGAGTAAATCAGCACGCTCCGGCGCAAAAAAATCTTCCAAGGTGAATAAAATGAGGCGAGCTTTAGCTCGCCGTCCGCGCCGCGGACTGTAAAAGCCGCCTTTTAAGGTGTTTTTTTTATTTTTTGACATATTTGATAATTACCGATTAAGTTTTTACTTTAAAAATAAATAACTGTGACAAAACTCAACCAATATTCCGCTGGTGTTTCCTAAAGCAAGGGAGTAATATAAAAGGATATGGATGGGCTTGATCAAAAAACACGAAAGAGAATCACGCGTTATATGCAGATATTATTTGTGCTTTTGGCTTTTACTTTGATGGTTATTGTAAGCTACTGGTTTGTAAGCGACATTGAACGCAAGCATTTGCAGAGGGATGTAAAAAACGCGATTCTAAATACTGAATCCAAAATTAACGCTGATATGCTGGAACCGGAGACAGCATTAGCCAGTATTGCGGAAACCATCCGTAGTATGATTTTGCGCGGGTATAATGTTGAAACGCTGCAAAAATATATAGTGTCTATGAATAGTTATGTTAAGAGCAGTGTAGAAAAACGTCTTCTTGGCGCTTTTGGTTTTTACGGTTTTTTTGACGTTTTTGGCGGGGTATTTATCGCAGGAGATCCGGCATGGTTTCGGCCTGAAGGTTATGTACCTCAAGAGCGCCCCTGGTACCAGACGGCTATTGATGCGGACGGAGATATAGGAGTTACCCAGCCGTATTTTAGCTTAATATCCAGAGAAGTTACTATTACATTTGCCCGCCGTATATTCGACGAAGACGGCAAAGCGCTGGGTATTGTTTGTCTGGATATGAAACTTGATCGAATAAAACAACTCGCTGTTGATACGCAATTTGCCGAAAAAGGTTACGGATTTCTGTTAAGCAAGAATATGGATTTAATCGCCCACCCGGAGCCCTCTATGATAGGTATGGCATTTCATGATGTAAATAGCAGTATTGCGTCTTATGAAGATGAATTAATACATAAAGGTCATGTTTATGAGGTTATAACGACCGACTACCGGAACATTGAGTGCATTGTCTTTTTGGAAAGACTCCAAAACGGCTGGTATATGGGAGTTGTGACGCCTAGGGATGAATATTATCAAACCACAAGAAACATGGCGCTGTTTCTTACCGTATTGGGCGTTATATTGGCAACGGCTCTTATTGCGGTATTACTGGTTTTGTTCAGACAGATGAACATAGAAAACAAAAGATCCCAGTCTATGGCCCATTGGTATAATTCAATTCTTAACGCGATACCGCTGCCCATATCTGTTACGGACGCGGATACAAACTGGACGTTCATAAACACGGCAGTCGAGAAATTCCTGAATATAACGCTTGAAGAAGCCGTAGGTAAACCATGCAGCAATTGGGGAGCGGAAATCTGTAAAACGGAAGACTGCGGTGTCGTCTGCGCCAGAAGAGGACTTAAACAAACGTATTTTACGGAAGGTGATTTATCGTACCAGATCGATACTGCAATACTAAAGGACATGAACGATAAGACGATGGGTTATATAGAGGTAATGCAAGATATTACCAACATGAAAACAATGGCAAAAAAACAGGCAGACGCGGAAGCGGCAAATGCCGCCAAATCCGCGTTTCTTGCAAAAGTAAGCCACGAAATACGTACGCCGATGAACGCAATTCTGGGTATCACCGAAATTCAACTGCAGGATGAGACGCTTTCACATGACATGCAGGAAGCTTTAAGCAGAATCTACAATTCAGGGTATTTACTGCTAGGCCTAATAAACGACATACTCGACCTGTCCAAAATAGAGGCCGGTAAACTGGAGTTAACGCCTGTAAATTACGACGTACCGAGCCTGATCAACGACACCGTTCATCTGAATATAATGAGGTTCGACAGTAAGCCGATTATATTCGACCTTCATTTAGAAGAAAACATTCCGTTGACATTGATGGGAGATGAACTGCGTATAAAGCAGATTCTCAACAACCTGCTTTCCAACGCGTTTAAATATACGGATTCAGGCAAGGTTTCGCTGTCAATAGCGGTAGAACCGTCTGATAAACCGTCCATGATTACGTTCTTGTTCCGTGTGAGCGACACAGGGCAGGGCATGACGAGTGAACAGTTAGACAAACTGTTTGACGAGTACACCCGCTTTAATCTTGAAGCCAACCGCGCAACCGAGGGAGCCGGGCTTGGGATGAATATTACAAGGCGGCTTGTGGAGTTGATGAACGGCGAGATTTTGGTGGAAAGCGTGTATGGCAAGGGCTCGTTGTTCACCGTGCGTCTGCCTCAAGGAATAGTTGACGATGGTGTATTGGGCAAAGCGGTAGTTGAAAACCTCATGCAGTTCCGTCTTGGCAGAATGTCGCAGATGAAAAAAGCGCCGCAGGTTGTACGTGAGTATATGCCGTACGGAAAAGTTCTTATAGTGGACGACGTAGAAACAAATCTGTATGTGGCCAAGGGGCTTATGGCACCTTACGGATTGACGATAGACACGGCGATGAGCGGGTTTGAGTCGATAGAAAAAATCAAAAGCGGCGCGGTATACGACATAATATTCATGGATCACTTTATGCCTAAGATGGACGGTATAGAAGCGGCAAGAATAATACGAGATTTGGGGTATACGCAGCCCATTGTAGCGCTGACGGCTAACGCGCTGACGGGACAGACGGAAGTTTTTATGGCGAACGGGTTTGACGGATTTATATCCAAGCCAATAGACATACACCAGTTGAACGCCGTGTTAAACAAACTGGTACGCGACAAGTATCCTGAGGAAACGGTTGAAGCCGCGCGGCAGAACAATAACAATATGAAAAAGAACGTAGGTGCAAATCAGCCTGCAAATGCCGAGCTAATAAAAATATTTACGAGGGACGCGGAGAAAGCTTTTGCCATGTTGGGAACAATCTGCGAAAAACGGAGCGATTACGGGGAGGAGGATATACAGTCGTATATTGTCAACGTTCATGCGATGAAAAGCGCGCTTGCGAATATAGGCGAAGAGAAGCTTTCCGCGTTTGCCGGTAAACTGGAAGAAGCCGGGCGTGAGAGGGATATAACAAAAATATGTGAAGAAACGCCTGAGTTTTTATCCGCGCTGAGGGCGGTAATTGAAAAAAACAAGTTAACGAAAGACGGCAATAAAGATGCGGATAATATTGTGCATGACGACATGGTTTATCTGAGCGAAAAACTGACCGAAATAAAGAAAGCCTGCGCGGAACATGACAAGAAAACCGCCAAAGACACGCTGTCGCATTTGCGGAAAAAGACATGGCCGCAGTCTGTAGCAGAACTGCTTGAGAAAATGGCCGAACATTTGCTCCATAGTGAATTTGCCGAGTCCGCGAAGATGGCTGAGGATTATATAAACAACGGGAGAATTGACTCCTAATAATTGCCCCAGCTTATAATCTTTAGATAATTATATAATTCCACTATAATTTTTAGTTAATTTTGGAGGATGATATGGCGCGTATGAGAGGAATAAACATGGGCGGCTGGCTGAGCCAGATTGACGCTATTCAGGAAAAAGACCCGGATAAATTGTGATCGCCAAGACTTGATCTGACATTCAAGGAGTATTGTTAGACTTATCTGTTAGATTTATTATAGAGTCTGTCAAAATTTACTGTCTTTCATCATTTCTTTAAAAATTAACCTATGTAATTCTTTAGCAGGTAAAGAATTACATAGGTATGAAAAAAAACTGTAAAAATCCAACAAATATAGGAAAATCCAATGTAATAAATTCTAACAGCCATCTGACAATTTTTATGCTGTCTGTTAGATCAAATATTGGCGATCACATTGACAAACACATGGAAACATTTATTTCAGGAGCCGACTTTGCAAATATAAGAGTGTGGGGTTTTGATCATGTGCGTATTCCGGTTGACTCATACCTTTTTTTCACAGAGGATGAAAAACCGATAGAAAACCGTTTACAAAATCTTGATCGTTCTGTGGAGTTGGCGGAACAAAACGGACTTAAATTGATACTGGACCTGCACGAGTGTCCGGGTCACGATTTTTCCGAAGTAACCAAAAGCCCTGTTCAAAAACTTTTTGACAGCGATGATATCTATATAAAAAAAACCGAAAAGATTTGGGCGTTCCTTGCGGAGCGTTACGGGCAAAAAAACCATGTGCTTTTTGAAACACTTAATGAGCCTGTAGCTCCTACGTCTGATATTTGGAATAACGTCAAAGACAGGCTCTGCCGCGAAATACGAAGGCATGCTCCAAAATCAACAATAATAACAGGTTCAAACATGTGGAACTGGCCCAGTACTTTCAATTTACTTACGCCGTTTGAGGATGACAATGTAATTTACAGCGTTCATTTTTACGAACCGCTGCTTTTTACCCACCAGAATGCGCCGTGGATAAAAAATCCTGAAATCAAGGCGGCAAGGACATATCCTTCCGATTACGGACCGGGTTTTGTCCGCAAGTACGGTCTTACAATGTCGGCGGGTGTATGGGACAGACAGCGGCTTGCAAAAGAGTTCGAGCCTGTTAACGAGTTCAGGAAAAAGCACAATGCGCAGGTGATTTGCAACGAGTTCGGCGTTTATACACCGGTAGAACTTCAAGCCCAGTTACGCTGGTATGACGACCTTCTTTCAGTCCTCAAGGAAATGGAGATCGGTTTTTCGTATTGGAACTATAAAAACCTCGACTTTGGAATAATTTCCGCAGGGGAGAAATTGCATGAAAATCTTCCCCAGTACAATAACGGCGAAAGGATTAATTATCCGGTACTTGATGTTTTAAGAAAATATTAGACTTGTTCCGTAACTGTTTGAGTCGGACTTGCGGCTCAAGGCGAATCTCTTGTCTTGAATTTTAACCGTAAACCGGATTATCATTTCATTAATGCGCTGGCTGTTTTTTACCCCGATAGTTTTTCTTGTTTTTTTGGGCATTTGCTTTTACATAGGCGCAAAGTTATTAGGCTTTATTCGCTTTTTTTCTCCGAATACAAAGGTTGTAGTTTTCTGGCTTCTTTTTACTTTTGTCTGCTGCGTCCTGCTTTTTGTCAATTTTCTGCCTTTTAAACTGAACTTTTTGCGCATAACAGGTTCGTATTGGATGGCGGTATTTATGTATCTGTTTATGCTGTTTGTGTTATCTGATTTTATAAGGCTTGTATTGTTTTTTGCCGGAAAAAGGTATGTAAATATCAAACTGTACACAATTGGGGCGGCGTTAATAATATGCGTTATACTGCTTGTTTACGGTTCGTTGCACGCCCGTTCTGTAAGAACAGAAAATTACTCTTTGAATTTAAACGGAAAAGGCGGTAAAATTCGCGTAACCTTAGTTTCCGATATGCATATCGGCGCTGCGGTAGGAAAATCGCATATAGGCAGAATTGTAAAGGCGGTAAACCGTACTGAACCTGATATGGTTTGTATTGCAGGCGATGTATTCGACGGAAATCTTAACGTAATAAATGACTTGGAAGGCGTTATTGCCCGGCTTAAATTATTAAAAGCGCCGTTAGGCGTATACGCCTGTCTCGGCAACCATGATGTAGATCGAATGAGCATAAGCGGAAGCAGAACAGAGCGAATTACGGAAATTCTTAAAGAGGCCGGAATTGTTGTGTTGCAGGATGAAGTTTATCAAATAAAAGAGAATTTATTTATTGCAGGCCGCAAGGATGCCCGCCCGATCGGAATGAATGTGGTTAGGAAAAATTCGCAGGAATTATTGGCAGGTATTGACGGGAATATCATCATGCTGGATCATCAACCGACACAGTTTGCGCAGAACGAACAGGCGGGGGTCGATCTTCTTCTTTGCGGGCACACCCACAAAGGACAGGTTTTTCCCGCAAACTTCATTACATGGTTTATTTATAAAAAAGCGGGGGCGGTTCATTACGGTTATTGGAAAGGGAAGACAATGCAGGCTGTTGTTACATCGGGAGCCAGATTTTGGGGTCCCCCTGTCAGAATCGGCACGAACAGCGAAGTAGTTGTTATTGATGTCAATTTTTTGCCATAATTAATAATTAAGGAGGAAAACATGAAATACATAAATTTTGACAAAACGGCTGTATACCAAAAGCTTAAAAGCGCGGCTGTGGGTTTTGATTTAAAAAATAAACTTGATGCAAAAAGGGTAGGGGAGTGCGTTGTCCCAATGGCCGCAGGGCTTACATATTCATGGGCGGCCAAGTCTGTAAGCGATCAAACTGTAAAACTGCTGCAGGAACTTGCGGATGAACAGGAACTGCTCGAAAAATACAAAACTCTCCTTAACGGAGAAGTAATGAACACAGGTGAGAACCGCAAAGTTTTGCATCATCTTTTACGAGGGCAGCAGGGGGCGCCTGTCGTTGAAAACGGAAAAAATATAGGCGATTTTTACCGCAAAGAGCTTGAACGGTTCGGCGGTTTTGCAAATGAAGTTCATCAGGGTAAATACAAAGGCTCAACCGGTAAACCTTTTACCGCTGTAGTGCAAATCGGTATCGGAGGCTCAGATTTAGGACCGCGCGCTATGTATCTGGCTCTTGAAAACTGGGCCGTAACCGAAGGCAAAAAACGCATGGATGCGAAATTTATCTCCAATGTTGACCCTGATGATGCATCTACTGTTATTTCCCTATGTAATCTTGAACAGTGCCTTTTCATTCTTGTTTCAAAGAGCGGAACTACTCAGGAAACGCTTTCAAACGAGCTTTTTGTAAAGGACAAACTTGTAAAAGCGGGGCTTGATCCGAGCAAACACATGATCGCCGTAACAAGCGAGACAAGTCCTCTTGCGCGTAACAGCGCGTATCTTGATTCATTTTACATTGACGACTATATAGGCGGGCGTTATTCGTCAACTTCTGCTGTCGGCGGCTGCGTTCTGTCGCTTGCATTCGGAGCCGATGTGTTTAAGGAATTCCTTTCAGGCGCCGCTGAAGCCGATAAAATGGCGCTTGAAACTGACATTCTTAAAAATGCCGCTCTTTTGGACGCGCTAATAGGAGTTTGGGAGCGGAACTTTTTGATGTATTCGTCTACAGCGGTTCTGCCGTACAGTCAGGCTCTTTCACGTTTTCCGGCGCACCTTCAGCAAATGGATATGGAATCAAACGGAAAGCGCGTTAACCGCGGGGGCGAAAGCATAGATTACAGCACAGGTCCAGTTATTTTCGGAGAGCCGGGAACAAACGGACAGCATTCTTTTTACCAGCTCTTGCATCAGGGAACAAATGTCATTCCCCTGCAATTTATAGGCTTTATCGAAAGCCAGCGCCATGATGACGTAACGGTTGACAATTCCGTAAGCCAGACTAAACTCGCGGCAAACCTTGCGGCTCAAATTGTAGCGTTCGCAAAAGGACAGGACAGCTCTGACAAAAACAAAGAGTTCCCAGGCGGACGGCCTTCAAGCCTGATATACGGAAAAAGATTAACACCCGCTGTTTTAGGAAGCCTTCTTGCCCACTTTGAAAACAAGGTGATGTTTCAGGGTTTTGTGTGGAACGTTAACAGCTATGATCAGGAAGGGGTGCAGCTTGGCAAAATACTTACAAAAAAAGTTCTTTCCGGCAAATTTGGAGACGGTGCTCTTGAAGCTTACAGTAAAATTCTTGGCGTATCACTTACATAGCTCTACAATAAAGTTGATTGTCTTTTCAAAGAATTGAGGGGTAAGGCGGGCAAGGGTATCAGCCGGAGTATTCATATTTTTCCATGTTTGCGGAAAAAACCGCATGGAATTTGGTTTTTTTATTTCACCTGATATTAAAAGATTTGAAAACTCGGGGTTCTTGCGCAAAACATCTTCAAATTGAGACGCTTCTTCAGACGGAAGCAATGTTATGGTCTGCGCTACGAACCCTGCGCGTAAAAAACCCATGTCGTCGCAAAAAGGAGTAGGAGCGAGCAGGACTTTTTCAAAGCGGAGGTTATTTGTAGTTTCAAGAGCGCGGTTCCTTAACAGGCGGATGTTTTCTCTTAATTTGTGGATATTGGGACGGTCGCTGTTTCCCAAAATAGAATCTGTAATGGTGGATAAAATAAACGTGTCTCCTGTACCGCAGGCGTCAAAGTTAAATATTTTTGCTTTTTCCAAACCCCATGCTTTTAATTTTTGCGCAAGGGTGAAAGACCCTTGAGCTTCAAAGTTTTCGCCTGAAACAAGTTCTTCCTTGTCCGTAAAAATAATTATCCAATTGTCAATATTTTTTTCGGCGAATATCAATGCTGCGCGTAACAGATGAAAGACGGCGATACTGTTGTCATTTGCGCCGGGACTGCCGTTAACACGATCGTAATGGGCGACAAGTACATAAGGACTTTGTCCTGCAAATGGAAAAGTGTTTCCTGCGGTACGTATTTTTTGCCCTTGGGGAAAAATAAAAAAATGCCTGTTTCCGGCAACCGAAATAACAGTAGTATTCAGTCCGATTTTTTCGATAGTTAAAAGTAATGCTTTATAACGGTCCGCTTTTAACGCGATAAAATAACCAAAGCGATCGTACGGACTTTGTTTTGTCCAGTCACTTTCTTCAATAGGCTTCATTTTTATATTTTATCCGCTTTGAATGAATATGAAGGAGATACAAGCTCCTGCTGCGCGCTGATAAATTTCAATTCCGGCAGGTTCTTTTTTTCCTGCGAAGCCGCATATTTAAAACTCTTTTCTAAAACTCCAAAAACAGCCGCAGTACATAATTCAAGCGTTTTTTTAAGATTTTTTGTTTCAAGAAAACGGGATAAAAATACGGCGGAAGTCATGTCGCCGGTTCCTGCAACGCCGTTGCCGAGCGGCAGTTCGGGGGTGTTTATTTTATATATTTCTTTTTTTTGTTTATCAGACGCAATCATACCAAGCTCGCCGTCTTTTTCACGGAAACTCGTAACAAGCACAATGGAAGGTCCCATTTCATGCAGAATGTTTACCGCTTTTACCGCGTCTGTTAAAGTTTGAGTATTAAGCCCTGTCAGCGCTTCAAGTTCAAACTGATTCGGAAATACAATGTCAGCTAACGGAATAAGCTCGTTTTTAAAAATATCGGGAATATCGGGTTTGACATAGAAACCGCGCCCGACATCGCCCATTACAGGATCGCAGCAGTAAAGCGCATTTATGTTTTTGCTTCGTACTTTTTTTACAGCATTGCGAATTACACTGCCTGTGGAGGCATCGCCGAGGTAGCCTGAAAGAACTGCCTCGCAGTTATAAAGCACGTCCCTTTCATCAAGACCTGTTACAAGCTCATCCGCCAATTCCGCTCCAAGCACTTTACCGCGCCATTTTCCGTATCCTGTATGATTGGAAAATTCAACCGTGTTGACAGCCCATACTTCATGTCCAAGCCTCTGCATAGGAAAAACAGCCGCTGTATTTCCGGCGTATCCGTATACAACGTGGGATTGTATTGATAGTATTGCCATTTATTTTCCCTTTTTATCCTGTAATGTTCCTATATGAAATATTCTGTCAACCAGTAAAGCCAGAAACCTCCATAATCTTCCCTGACTTTGACCGTATTTTCTTGAGAAATCCCCCGCCGCATTTGCGAGAGAATATCCTCCGTACTTTTTTTTCAAGAAATCCCAGTGTTTGATGATCCATACATAAAGATCGGCTTCCGTTCTCGCAGGAAAATTTGCCAAAAGCCACTGTTCCCTGATTATTGTTATTACCGGATTATACACATTGTTATACCATGAAACAAGCGCGTCGCTGAAAGGAATTTCTTCTTTCATTCCTTCATTCATATAGTATTTATGGACAAGAATGTGATTGTAAATTACATCGTAGCGTCCCGGAGAACTGAAATCGAGATTCAAACAATTTGTAAGTTTGCCGAAATCTGTTTTTTCATAAAATATTTTTTTCTCATAATTAACAAGCGCTTGACGAAGTTCATCTGTTGTCATGGTAGGCTTGATATTTATTTCTGTTGACAGGCTTGTAACATCGGCGTCAATAAATTCAACATTTTGCATCCTCGCTACAGATACGCGATGGTTGCCGTCTCGGACAAAATAAACTCCCCCGATTTCATAAAGCTGAATGGGCGGAAGAATGATGTCCTTGATATGCGCTTCGTCTACCCTTTGCCAGCGGTTACGAAGATGTTCCTTTCTGGGGAAAAAATATTTGTTAAAATCATGGTAACGGCCTTCGCTGCCGGCGATCATTTTTACCGGTACTGTCTGGCTTCCCTTGTAAGATTCATTTTTTGGTTTTAGGATTTCCTTAACATCATTAAATGAAAGCAGTCTGTCCCTGTCTATATTTAAAAAATTTTGTATCTGCGAAAGAATTGCCTTACCTCTTGCGCGGGAAAAATCAGCGGAAGCTTGTTGAGTTATGCTGTCAATAATCATCTCAATCTCCAAAGTTTATTAAATAATGGCCGTATGCGTTTATTACCGTAGTATTTTGCCATTTTGTGCAGCGCACGTCTGATAAATCATATAAGTGAATATGACCATGTACAAGGTACTTTGGCTTAAACACCTTCATAAACCACAGAAAAATTTTAAAACCTGTATGACACTTGTCCTTTTTGTCATGTATGCCCATTGGCGGCGCATGAGTCAAAAGTATATCAACATACCGGCCGTGAAAAATACGGTTCCACAAAAGACGCGGGATAAGTTTTATAATTTCAATAGACATCTCGAAATTTGTATATTGATTTGATCCGTTATTATAACGCATGGAACCGCCAAGCCCTGCGATAATAAAATTTCCTTCAATTTTTACCTTTGTTCCGATATAAACTGCGCCGCAGGTATAAAATTCCCTTTCATCTTCAACAAGCGGAAGATTCCGTAATTTTTTAAAGAATTTTTGTTCTTTTGTATGATGATTTCCAAAAATAAAGTACAGAGGCTTATTCAGGGTGGAAATTATGTAATCAAGGTAATCCATAGGCAGATCTCCGGCCGAAAGGATTAAATCAACATCGGCAAACCGTTCTTTTATATAAGGAGAATAAATTAGAGGATCTATTTGGTCGGAAATACAAAGTATTTTCAAAAAAATGCCTTATTTTTCAGGTTTTTTTCATGCCTGTGATGAACAAATATAAACTTGTCGATATAATAAGTAGAAAAAGAATGAGGCATATTTATTTCCTGTAATTATATTTTAACAGATTGTTTTATTATTAGGAAGGAAAAATGTTGAAAAAGAGCGTATTCGTCATTTCATTACTCTTATTAACGGTTTTCTGCTATGGGCAGAATAATTTTTCAAGGGGAGAAGAACTGCTGATGCAGAATAAACCTGAAGAAGCGGTGATCTACCTTGAAAGCGCTGTAGCCGACGATCCTGCCCGTGTAAATACCTATCTTTACCTTGGCATTGTATATGAGCAGCTTGGCAGAACAGACGAGGCTATTGCAATATACAGGCGAATTCTTCCTTCCGCAGGGAACTTGTCGGCCAATGTTGCCAATAATCTGGGAAATGTTTATTTTCAAAGAGGGAATACAGACGAAGCTGAGCGTTATTATACTCAAGCTATCGGTTTTAATTCGGCGTTTTCAAGGGCATATTTGGGAAGGGCAAATACCGGAATAAAGGCGGGAAAACTGCAAAATGCCGTTTCCGATTATGAGCAGTATCTGGCGTTGGAGCCGCTGTCTTCACAACGCGCAAGTATTGAGCAGCTTTTAACCTTAATCCGCGCCGAATTTGCCGCCGCAGAAATGCGAAGGCTTCTTGCAGAAGAAGAGGAAAGAAGAATTGCCGAAGAAAAACAGAAACTTCTGGATTCGGTTTACGCGTCCCTGTCTTCGGCGGCTGATCAAAGCCAGAGTATTTCATCAGGAGCGGAAGGCGTAGAAGGTTATGAAGGTGAATTTGTACTTGAATGAGGGAGGGTTATATGACAAGACGTAAATTGATTTTATTAATTTCAGGAGGAGCCGCGATTATTCTGCTTGTTATAGGAGGAATATTCTTTTTCAGGGGGAAAAAATCAGGTAATTTAAATACTGTCGCGGGCGGTATTGATGCCAGAAGGCAGAATACAATAAAACTTGCGGGAAATTATGTTGAAGTCGGCGAATATGACCGCGCTTTGAATCTGCTTGACGGTTTATTAATAGATGACCCTGACGATGTTGACGCAAAGTCTCTTTTGCTTCAGATACTCGGAATGGATCGGGATAAAAACAACAACAACAATGACGCGCTTCTTGAAGCGCAGCGCCGGTTACTGGAAGAACAGCGGCAGCAAAACGCGGCATTATTCCGGAATCAGGCGGCTTTAAATCAGCAAAGGATGTCCGGTGATTTAATGGCTGTTATGGAAGCGGATGCGGCTCGCAGGGCTTCCATGCAGGCGGAAGAAGAACGTAAAAAAACGCAGGAAGCGGAGCTTGCAAAGGCATCACGTGAATTACAGGAAATAATGAGGAGGATTAACAACCTGGTAGCGGACGGAAAAGCAAGGCTTATCTCAAAGGACCTTGAAGGCGCGGCAAAATTATTTACCGAAGCCAGAAATTCCATGCCGCCCGGTGAATCCCGTTTTGAATCGCAGAAATTAGCCGACATTGCGGACGCTTATTACAGTTACAGCGTAAATAATCCCAATACTTCAGGCAGCCGCGAGGCGGTTACAAAAGCGACGGAATACGCGAATGAATCGGTCTCGAAGGATTCTACTCAGGCGCTGCCGCATTATGTTCTCGGTAGAATTGCCCGCGACGCCAATCAGACTGAAAAAGCCATAAATGAATTAAGGGAAGCCGCGCGTCTTGATCAGAATAATTATCTGTATTCGTATGATCTTGGACGCGTTCTTTTTACATCGCGCCGTTATCAGGAATCAAAGGATTCTTTTCAGAATGTAACAAAGGTAAATCCTAATTTTGAGCCCGCATGGTACAATCTCGGCGGAACATTCAGAATGTTAAACCGTCAGGATGACGCGTTAGCTTCATACAGACAGGCTGTTGCGATAAAAGCCGATTATGCCGCCGCTCACCGTGAGATCGGCAGGATACTCCTTGCAAAAAACGAAACAAAAGGCGCTATAGAAGCTTTTTCAAAAGCGCTTCAGTACAGCAACAATGACTATAATACATTATGCGAATTAGGAGCCGCATACAGCCAAGCGGGAAATTTTGTTGAGGCGGAAAATGTTTTTAAAAATGCGCTTCATATAAATCCTGCCGATGCGCAGACCAATTACAATATGGCGGTTGTAAAACTCGGGCTTAAAAAATATACGGAAGCGATTTCTTTCGCTAAGAACGCGGTAGACAGTAATCCGTCAAATGCGGTTTATGTGTATACTCTTGGACTTGTATGTGAAGAATTAGGCGCTTTTGATCCTGCAATTGCCGCTTATCAAAAAGCGATGTCGCTTGATTCGCACTATATCCGCCCAAGAATCAACCTTGGAAGCATTTATCTTTCAAACGGAAAATACAATGAAGCAATCGCCTGTCTTAACGAAGCGTATGCGGCGGAACCTTCAAACTTTGAGGTAAACAACAATCTGGGCGCTGTTTATGCAAAAAAAGAAAACTGGTCTTACAGTATCGTCCATTATGAAAGGGCGTTATCCGCTAAACCTAATGATCCGACAGTACGCTTTAATCTTGCCCGCGCTTATGCAGGTACCGGCGATCTTGAAAAGGCGCAGACTTCGTATCAGGCGTTACTGCGTCTTGCGCCTGACAATTGGGATGCAATGTTTGAACTTGGAATGACATGCATATCGTTGGGAAATAACAACGAAGCAAAACGTTATTTGCAGGATTTGTTAAGCAGAAATCCCAATTATACCGGCAAGGCCGAAGCGGAAAGGATATTGAGAAGCTTGTGAACGCGATCATAACGGTAGTAGGGACTGACAAGGTCGGAATAATCGCCAAAGTTTCCGCTTTTTTGGCTGAACGCGATATTAATATCGAAGACATATCGCAGACGGTTTTAAGCGGTAATTTTGTAATGATGATGATGGTGAACCTTTCATCATGCTCAAAAGCCCTTGAAGATATAAAGAAAGAACTCGACTCTCTCGGCGATACGCTAAACGTAAGTATCAGTCTGATGCATGAAAAGGTTTTTTCGGCTATGCACCGTATTTAATTGTAATAGTCAAGATGAAATCTGACACTTGTTGAATAAAAAGGTATAATAAACCAACAAGGAGCAGAAAGATGACAAATCAACAAAAAATCATCAAAACGAAAGTCGGGATTCTCGAACTGGCAAA
>Ga0268262_10001991_pt1 | contig 24172 bp, 30 predicted proteins | sample TergutNc150P3_FD_190354 | JGI IMG/M metagenome (GOLD analysis project Ga0268262, IMG submission 190354) | Nasutitermes corniger P3 segment gut microbial community from laboratory colony in Florida, USA - Nc150 P3 (SPAdes) (version 2) | ecosystem: Host-associated > Arthropoda: Insects >...
CACTGTCGGGGCAATCATCTACTCCAGGGGGAATATGAACGTTCTGCCGTGGGGTTTGAGCAAGGGGCGCTGCGTGATGGTTTCCAGAAATGCGTACTGCTGATACCGGGACCGTTCCTGTATCCGTATTTTTTCGAGATACTGGATTACAACGACAAGAACGAGACAGGCGTAAAGAAAATAAACATACGCCGCGCCTTCGTCTGCGGCGGTCTGCTGTTCGGGGCTTATCTGACATTTACATTCCTTTTGGCGTGGACGCATTTTAACCCGGTACTTAACATAATCAAGGCGTTTTTGATTTTCCTTGTAGCGGTATCGACCATATCCTCATTCCTTTACAGCATATATATCACATTCGGGCGTAAACTGGGGCTTTGCGTAAACATCGCTCTTGTAGGGTTATGGCAGTTCCTTATACCGATGGGCGTTCTCGGCGTTTGGACGCTTATGGCGTCAATCCGGATTTACATAGTAATCGGTGCGGTGCTTTTCGCAATCGCCTGGCATTTCGCCGAAAAGAAAAAACAGCGGGGCGCCAAATGAGAAAGGAACGCAAAGAAGTCAGCATATCGCTTCTTAAAACCCCTGAAAAAAATACGCGCATGCACCCCGAAAAACAGATAAACGAGATACGGCGCTCATTAAAGAAATGGGGGCAGTATAAAAACGCCGTCATCGATGAAAATTATCTTGTTTTGGCAGGGAACGGTTTAGTGGAAGCCATGAGGCTTGAAGGTTTCAAAAAAGTTTGGGCGGTTATTTTATACGATCTTTCGGAAAACGAAAAAAAGAAACTGATGATGGCGGACAATAAAACGGCGGGGCTCGGCGTTGATAATCTTGAAAATATACAGGAACTCATAAACGAGCTTGCCGGAGACTTTGACATACCGGGCTTTGATGACGATATATTAAACTCCATAAACGCCGCTTCGGAAGAAATATCGAAGGCTCTTGACGGTTACGGAAAGGCTACCGCGGAGAACATCGCCGATATAGAAGCCCATGCCGGCGCGAACGATGAAGAGGGAGACGGCTCCCCGGACGAAACTGTCCAAGAAAATACTGAAGAAACAGAAAAGAAGCCTATTATCTGCCCCCACTGCGGAAAAGAAATATGGTTGTAAAACGTGAGGGCAGCAGAACCGTAGTAGAAGCCGCACGGCAGCGCATAATTAACGCTTTTTCCAACGGGAAAAAAGTTTACGTTTCTTTTTCAGGGGGAAAAGACTCCTTGTGCTTAATGGACTTGATACTGAAGCTGGCGGCTGAGGGAAAGATAGACCCTAAAATGATGATTGTCGAGTTCATCGATGAAGAAGCGATGTACGACTGCGTTATCCAGAAGGTCTATGAATGGCGTAAAAAGATACTGCTTGCCGGCGGCAAGTTTAACTGGTTCTGCCTTGAGGTGCGCCATTACTCATACTTTAACCTTCTTGAACAGGATGAATATTTTATCTGCTGGGACAGCACAAAAAAGGACGTATGGGTGCGCCGCCCCCCGAAGTTCGCCGTATTTGACCACCCCGTATGCAAAAGAAGGGTAGACAGATACCAGCAGTTTCTTGAAAGGCACAACGCCGACGGTATTTGCATTACAGGCGTAAGGATAGCGGAATCCCTGCAAAGATTAAAATTCGTAACGCATTCCTTTTCGGCCAAAAAAGGATTAGCAAGGGGAAACATGGTCTGGGCGATTTACGACTGGAAAGACTCCGATGTTTGGCGGTACTTGTACGAACAGAAAATCGATATCCCCGAAGTTTATCTGTATATGTATCAGGTAGGAATAAGGTTAAACCAGCTCAGGGTATCGCAGTTTTTCAGCATAGACACAGCGAAATCTCTGGTAAAAATGAACGAATACTACCCCGATTTAATGGACAGAATTATCCGCAGAGAGCCGAACGCCTATCTTGCGGCTCTTTATTGGGACAGCGAATTGTTCCGGCATTCAACAAGAAACCGCAAGGAACTGGAAGGAAAAAAGAATTATAAAGCGGAAGTTTTTAAGCTATTAAACAACCCCAAAAAGAATTTTGTCATGGAAAGCTCGTTATACAACGCCAATCAGATAATAAAGGTACTGATAAAATACGGCACAAATATCAGCGAAAGGGTATACAGGACAATGTATGACTGTCTGGTAGCGGGAGATCCGAAACAGCGGACGCTCCGTGCAATTATAACGCAGATAAACTGCGATTGGACAAAAGAAAGCAAAAAGGAGAAAAACAATGGAAAAAAAACTTAAAACTGATTTACAACCAAATTACAACCAACTTTTGGCGCCGCTGTCTACTTTGAAATGGGTAGACAGAAACTTGTTAAAGCCGAATAATTACAACCCCAACAAGGTATCCAGAGAGAACCTTGAACTTTTAACAATATCTATATTCAGCAACGGCTGGACGCTTCCCATAGTCTGCCGCCCGGATTTAACCATTATTGACGGATACCACCGCTGGACGGTAGCGGGACCTGATTGGAAATTCATACCGAAGGGATACAAACAGACGCTTTTTGAAACATTGGGCGGACTAGTGCCGAGGGTGATAGTCAAACACAAAGACGAAGCCGAGGATATATACGGAACTGTAACCCATAATCGCGCGAGGGGAACGCATTTATTAGAGCCAATGAAAAACATCGTAAAGCGGCTTTTGGATCAGGGAAAATCGGTAAAAGAGATTAGCAAAGAACTGGGAATGAAACCTGAGGAGATATTCCGCCTTACCGATATCTCAAAAGAGGAATTTTTGAAGATGATGACTTCACGCTCAGGCGGTTATTCCAAAGAATTGTACTTGCGGAAAATGTAGAAATCGGCATAAAACCATAAAAGATATAGGCGTATCCCAGAAAACCCGTTAAACGTACCTACAGGTAGGTTTTAAGGCATTTTGGAAACGGTCTGTAAAGCGAAAAAATGTTAAAAAACGCAATTCTTTTGACATTTTAAAAATTAAGTGTATACTTGTCATAAGTCGGAAAACGAGGATTAAGCGACGATACTATGGCAGTGAGTAAAAAGTCTCTTAAAAACCTTGAGAGGGGGAAAAAGTTCTCATCGGAAAATCAGCCTGAGAATAATGGCAGGCGACCTAATGCGTTTGCAAAATATATCAGAGAAAAAGCATCGCTAGATGATATTAGAGCTTTTATTTCCAGTATAATTTTATATGACGCAGATGAAATACAGCAAATACTTAAAGATAAGAAAGATAAGCCGCCTATGTTAAGTTTAATTTTCCTAAAAGCAATGACATCAGATATGGATAGGGGAGAATTAACTAATTCAGAAATTCTTATGAATAGGGCTTTTGGCAGGCCGGATAAAACTATAAAAGTGGGAATAAATGAAATATCCGCCGAAACTATGTCAAAATTGAACATGATATTTTCCGAAAAAGAGGAGCCAAAAGCAAGAACAAATGGTCAAAAGACAAGAGCTAAACGAAAAAACAATTGATAGTTGGCTCCGCAGGATAAAACACCATCCTCATCTCTTAGGGCGGCTAATCGGCTATAAGAAATTAATAGACTTACATTCAGAATGGATCAAAGAATGCTGGGACGAAAAAGGCTCGCACGGGCTTATGGCGTTCAGGGGAAGTTTTAAGACAAGCTCGGTCGTTGTTACCGGAATTATACGTTATCTTCTTTTTAATCCTAATACTAGAATAATGCTTGCGAGAAAAACACATGAAGAATCCTGTAAAGTAATAAAAGCGGTGTCAAAAGCGTTTGAAAAACCTGAATTGCAAATTTTATTCACGTTTGCCCACGGATTTGTTCCTCAAAAAACTACCGATAAAACAGACGAATTACTTTTTAATTTTAAGCAAGACTTAACAATAGAGCCGAGCCTTATCGCAAAAGGCATAAATGACGCTATTACCGGCGCTCATGCCGACGTAATAATAGCTGATGATATTATAGGGTTAAAAGATAAAGTTAGCAGGGCTGAACGTGAAAAGACCAATGAAAGCATAATGGAGCTTGCGGGAAACATTGTAGACCCCGGAGCGTTGTCTATCTGGCTTGGTACAAAATGGGCTAATGGTGACGGCTGGGACGTTATCGAGAAATTTACAGAAGTTAAGAAATATCCAGAATCAAAATACAATACTTTTATCCCTAAAGAGGAATTAAACGAAAAAAAGAAACGTCTCACTCCTTTTTTATGGGCTATCAATTACGAGTTAAAAATAATTTCCGATGAAAATATGTTATTCAAAGAGCCGAAGTACGAGACTTTTGACAAGGAGACATGGAGAACCGAAAAAGTTATAGCCCACATAGACGCTGCGTACGGCGGAAAGGATACCTGCGCTCTTACAATTATGTCAAAGACTCACGGCATAGGCTGGGTGTTTGAAGGTAACGTACAGGATTGGTATGATTTTATAATTAAAAAGTACAATGAATTTCACTGTTCAAAAATTATCATGGAAAGCAACGCGGACAAGGGATATTTGGCGAAAGATTTATCAGGTTATGGATTGAATTGCGAAACCTATGCCGAGAGTATGAATAAGAGTATTAAAATATCTACTTTCCTTTATGAGGTATGGTGTGATATACTTTGGGACGAAGATACCGATCCTGAGTACATGAATCAGATATTAGAATGGAAAGCGGACAGTAACGTGTACGACGATGCTCCTGATTCTGCGGCATCTCTGCGGCGTGAAGAATTTAAAAAGGATAAAGTTTTAAACGAGGAAGCTATCACTTTCTTTCATGGTAGCAGATAGAATTTGACGGAGGGGAAACATGGCTAATATTTTCAAAAACGCCGTAACAAAGTTTTCGGGTATTTGGAAGAACCCGAAAGATAGAGATTTATCAAAGCAGGGCGAATACACAATACGTCCGGCGCCACGGAAGATGAAAGGCGGTTTTGCCGCCAACGAGAAACTGCTCAAGGGTATCTATACAGGAGCCAATCAAGAATTCGCCTTATCTTCATACCTAGTCGGCGGAATGATTGACGTACCTAAAAATCTATTAGGAGTACCGGGCGTTATTCCAGACCAAGAACAAGATGACAGGTTAATCAAAGAACTTAATCCCCTTATCGTTGATGAGTTCCCTGTCATGGTCGGGACAATGCTTATTCAAGGAACGGCGTGGCGGTGGGCAAGGTGGAGCGACAAACTTCACAGGCTAGTATGGGAGACTATACCCGATTCAAGTATTACGCAAATAATTATTGATGTTGACACAGGAGAAATTGCCGAGTTATGGATTGAGGAACAAATTGAATACAGCAAAGGTCAAATAAATACCGCATACACTACAAGAACAAGACATATAACCCGAACACTTATCACAGAGGAATGGAAAGGCGGAATAAATAAATCCGTTCAATACAAAAATCCATTCGGTTTTATGCCTGTTCCGTTCGGGCATAACTGCTATGAGGGAGAATGGCGGGGCAACAGTGTTCTTGGACGAGTACTCCGCTGGCTTAAATCTACACATGATATTGCATACAAGCGCGATGAAATATTGTCAGATTTTGAGCCAAAGATAATTCAATCCATAAAAAACAATGTGGCAACATGGATAACAAATAATACTCCGCCAAGTGAAAGAGGTAATAAAGACTTTGTTCTTGATCCTTTTGGCAGCAGAATGTTTGTTAATCAAGACGGAGACACCACGCAATTTTTATTTCTGAATAGCGACGCGACTACACAGCATACGACCGCTATTCAGGATAACGAGAGAAAAATTATGAAAGGAAGCGGTACTCCTGAACTGTTCTTCGGCGGAATAGCGACAGGAAATCACGCTTCTACAGAGACCGACAGACTGCTTGCGCTGGAGCACGTCAAAGGAATCAGACGAGAACTTACCAAAGGCACGCAGGAACTGGTTAATCAGTCCCTCACAATCCTCGCTTTTATGCACTTCACCCAGCCGCCCCAAGTATCTATCCAGTGGGGTAATATCTCTCTGTTATCAGAAACACAGAAAGCGCAGATTATGGGTTCTTACGCTTCAGCTATAGTTCCGCTTATGGGAAACGGAGCAATATCACCAGAAGGGGCGTTCTATCTCACGAAAGAGTTGTACCCTGAGTTCCCAGCAGAGGACGCAGAGCATTTAATGACTGGGCTTAATGAGATGATTGTTCAACATTCCAGTAAAGTAGGGCAGCCGGCTTTTGATATGGGAGGGTTTTAAATGCTTTTAGTATTGGAATTGATAGCAGTTTTTTGTGGAATTCCTCTTATGTGTTTTTTAATTGGCATTTCTATTTATAACAAGCGCATTGATGAAATTAATAAAGCTGGGGGAATTGAACAAGAAATAATTTATTATAGAGATGGAAATATGAAAACAGTAACTAAAGTCGGCGGTAAAATAATCAAATTATAGAACATTGGAGAAAATGACCCGTACCGAGTATTTTAAAAAACAGAAAGAACTCAGTCAAGCCGCCGCCCATGCGGAAGCGGAATCGATCCGCCGTATCCGTGCCGCAACTCGTGAACTGGTTATCCCTCTGGTCAAACAGTACGCCGAGCAGGGAATGATAACCTATCCCAAAGAAGAACTCGCAAGACAGATTGACCACATTATCAGGGAAGAAGGCGCAAAACCAGTAATGGCGGCGAGGAAACTGCAAGAGGACATGGAAGCGTCTCTTGCGGAGAAATTGGGGATACTGATTAAGCAAAGAAACTATTTTGAGAATACAAAACAAAAAAACGACAGAACCCCAAGAAAACCAATAGGGGAAACAATTATTCTTCCGGGGCGAGGCTGGGGATACGGTATGTCGTCAAAAGGCATGGCGGGTTATTATCGAGATCCGCAAACAGGGAAAATTGTTTGGACTGATTTACCGTTGGAATACCAATTCCGCAAACGAGCCGATTTATCTTCTCAGGTATGGAAGGCAGTTGAGGAACAAGAGCAGATGGTTTTGGACGTTGTTCAGGGCGGCAGAGCTTTAGGGCGTAACGTGAAGGATATTGCAGGAGACCTTGAGACTTTTATAAATTACCCAAATGGCGGTGAGAAAGTAGTAGGGCGCTGGAAAGGAATGTTCCCAGATACAGAAGAAGGACGCAAGGAAGCGTGGAAACGGCAGTATCTCGCAGAGCATGGCGGACTGCAACCGGGGAGCGACGCTGCCAAAGCGTTATTAAAGCAGCCTGACGCTAAAGATTGGGTTAGTCAAAAAATGTCTGAGACCACGAAACGAGGAACTCCGCGTCTGCCAGCGGCGGTAAAACAATATGCGTCCCGGCTCGGTAAAGCTGGACTGGATTACCGGGCTATACGAATAGCCCGTACCGAAATGGCTAGTATGTTATCTGACGAACAAAAGGACATAGCAAAAAACAGTGCAATATCTGACGGCATGATGGATTGGGTTATGGAAAAAGGCAGGGACGCTCAATCTTGCCGATGTGAGCATTTGGCGGCTGGCGGTCCTTATGACGTGAACAATTTGGTAGACGATGAAGGCAATGATATTGATTGTCCCCTTCACCCAAATTGCGGTTGTGTTTTGCGGCCTCACTTGAAAACTGACGAAGAAATTATGGCTGCCTTCAAAGAAGAAATGGCGGAAGAGCTTGGTATTATCGAAGGTACGCAGGAACAGAAAGATATGCTTGAAGCAATCCATGATGGGCTGTGTCCATATTGCGGTAGAGCGTTCAATTCAAAAATGAAAAATGCTGAGTGTCCTATTTGCGGTAAAGATATGGGTGATGACAACTTGAAGACGACAGATAGCAATTTTAATGTTGTAACAGAAGAAATAAAAAATAAACTACAAGAACAAAGCAATTCATTATACAGCGGATTTACACCGGCGCAAAAAGGGAGTATAGACAATTATTCAGATACTGGATATACAGAAATAAATAATGATCTTTTTAGCGGTAAAATAAAATCGCCAGAAATAGAAAGCCACATAAAAAACCTTGACGGTATTATGAATTCAGCAACAGTTCAAAACGATCTGATTGTTTTTCGGGGAACAGAAGCAAAACATTATATTAATTGGAATATTAATGAAGTACATGAATATAAATCTTTTATGAGTACATCAGTAAGTAAGGATATTGCGGTAAAAGAATTTCTTTCTAATTATTCTAATGAAATGCTTCTTGAGGTAATGGTTCCTGAAGGTACAAGAGGTTTATATTTAGGGACTAATAGTGCAAGTGATGATGAAGAGGAATTATTATTAAACAGGGGTATGAAATATAAGGTGCTTGAAAAGACCGAGCATTATATGAAGTTATTATTGGTCCAGTAATTATTTTTTCGGTCTGCCCATTTTGACATTCTTAATTTTTTGCAATACGTCTTTTGAATATATAGCGTCTTTTGTTAGCGGCTTAAACCTCCCCCTCTGTATTCTGCCCTCTACGGTCTTATAAGGCAGTTTTAATTTTTCGCACATCTCGCTTATTGTTAATCCTTCCATGAATTAAATATAGGTTAATTCTTATAAAAAGTCAATAGTATAGGGCAAAACCTATATTATACTATACAGTCATTAAGTAAAAAACGGAAAAAATATGTATTTTTTTGAAAATAATTTTATATAACGCTTGACAAAATATAGGTTATTGCCTATACTTATAATATAAGGAGATAAGAAAATGACAGCATTAGAAAAAATGAAGGAATTGGCAAACCAGATAGTAGCGATGAAAAAAGAGGCTGTTAGAACTGGTACAAACAAAGTAACCTATACAAGCGGCATAGGTCAAATAAAGACGGAATATTATCACTCTTGCAGGTGGAATGACAGACCGTCAACGGTCGGAGCCTATGGAGGCTAGTATTAATAAGGCTTTACAATGAGCCTTTAATATATTAAGGTAATTATATGCAAGACAAATTACACTATATAGGTGATTTATTTGACCCAAAAACACATAGCACCGCTTTAAGAGGCGATAAAAGCCTATGGAAAGAAATGCAAGAAAAGAGCATGGGTATAACCATAGACAATATTAAATCAGATGAAGACTGTAAAAATTATTTATACCTGTTATTTAATGAAATAACAGGTCATAAATTAAAAGACGGCGAGAAAATCTATATAAAGAGATATGACCCCGGACACGGTATGTCTTCCGGCATGGTGGTCATGTCATGGTGGATTATGGTAGGCATACCTATTTTAATAAAAAGATTTAAGGAAAAAGCAAGCCCGTCTAAAGATGAAGATGATTACTTCAGGGAGCTTAACGGTAAACGCCATAAAATGATAAAAGAAAAAGTTTAGAACAATGGATATAGAATTAACAAACGAAGCCGCAGAAAAAATCGGCTCTTATGTAAAAAGCGGTAAGTCAGGAATGTTAGATATACTCTTAAAAAGAGGCGGTATAGTCAGTAAAGGAATAGAACCTAATAGCGGTCGCAAGCATGGACTTGAAAGGGTTTTATATTTCTATCCTGATGGCGGATACGCCTGCCACGATCCAGCCCGAGCAAAAGCGGCAGAGAAACATAGAAATAAACAAGCATAAAACTTGACAATTCAATTAAAAAAGTTATAATAAATTTTATATCAGATGATAAATTGAATAAATCAAGAATAGGTTATAAATTTTGGGTTTTTTATCAGAAGGTGGTATAATAAATCAAAGCCAATTTTCATATAGCGTAGTTCCGCCTTTATGTGATGACTGTTTGTCCAAAAAACAGTGGGAGCAAATTAATAACCTGTTTGGCGAACAACAAAGCGGTATGATATGTGGCCAAGCAGTAACAATAACTTTAACTTTTAAGGAGTCATTATGGACAAGATTAAAACTGATATTGAAAAAGGCTTTGCGCTTATAGCCAAAAACATACAAACTGCCGCTGTACTTGGATACTCAGCCAACCTTTTTGCGGCAAGAATTATATCTGCCAAAACAGACGCAGAGCGAAACGAGGCTATCAAAGAAGCCAACGAAATATTAAAAGAGTTTGGGAGGGTGCATGAGCAGTAAAAAAGACAAGAAGCTCAGAAAGATAGTCAGGGCAGAAGTCGGCGACCAGTCTAAGACTTATCTTTCGACTATGCTGGGGAGTAACTTTAAAACAAGACTTAGATATGCGCTTATCATACTCTTTAAGTTGGGATACAAAGACCTTGTGGGAGGGACTTATGGAGCTAACCAAACAGCTACATGATGAAATAGACGAGATATTCAAAGGGGTACAGTACGGCGAGATTACCTTCTTGCTGTCTCCTGAAAAACAGGTGCTTGATTATATCGTCCAAACCAGAGGGCGGCTTTATAAAGACAAGTCTATACATACCCCACGCCCTTCTGATAAGAAACGCCCCTGTTTTCCTTAAATAAATATTTCAAAACCGCTTGACAAATATTTTAAGATATGCCTAAAATAACATAGACAGTTAAATAATAAGTTGCTACCGAAGAACGGAGGCGACACTTATCCTTACGAGAAATCGTGGGGCGAAGTGTCGCCTTTTTTTTGGTCTGGAGGGGAGAATGATAGCTGTAACCAGCAGAGAAAACTTGGCAGATCTAAACGGAAACCGAAACAGCAAAGATGTTGTAGGCTTTTCTCTTGATGACACTGCCGACATAAATAATTTGCCCGGGGTTGACCAGATACAAATAGGTTCAACTGCTTTTGTTATCAGTACAGGTGATTGTTATATTCTTGGTAGTAACGGCTGGAGGCAAATATGACGTTTCCAATTTTATACGCATTATTAAAAAAGAAACTTGGCGGCGGCGGTGGCGGTGCTGGCGGCGGTAACGCAATGCAACTTGTAAAAGGCGACAGCGTTAATGAAGTAGCTTTTTTTGACGGAAATGGACAAGTTACAAATGAAACTCAGCCATTCCGTTTGAAACTAAATTATTACAGCATACACAAAAAAGACGGTAGTACAAACAGCATAGCGCAATTTAATGGCGGCGGCGATATTACAGGAACAGATATAACCTACGAGCAACTTATACAGCTTATAAACAACGGCACAGCGCAAACGCCGGTTCTCTTAGCCTCGCAGGCAACTTTGCCTGGAAACAACACGCCAAGCCAGCTTGATATTAGCCACCCAAACACGCCTTTGAATGCGGGCGATATAATACGGGTGACGCTTCGGTTCGGGGTCAACCAGGAAGTAGGGCGGGACTCATACGCAATTAGAAGAGCGGATATGAACGCCTCATTCGTTTATCAGGGTATAAATACCAATCATTTTGTAAACGGTTTTGTTAACGGCGGTATTAGCGGGCAAATCTACGGCATCCTGCGATGGAGTACCTCGACTCAAATGAGGCTTGTTATTCTTAGCAACCTTAATTATTCCAATGCCGGTAACACCCTTGCCGGTAATGCTGTTACTGCAACGGAGAATTGGGATACAGGAACATACGGCGGAGTGCCTGCATACTTTAGTTTGCAGATACACAAAGGGTAAACAACCGGAAATATTGGGGGGACAGATGGTTAGAAGATCAAGTACGAGATGTGCAACAAGTACATTGATGCGGTAAAACTGACGCCGTGAGGGTGCAAGGATTAAGATTTGGGATTATTAGCGAAAGCTAAATAAAATATAAGGAGTAACAGATGATAAAAATATCAATCAACGGAAAAACTCTTGACAGAGAGTTTCAGAACATGGCGCAAGCCTTGGCGTTTGCCTACCAAAACGGCGAATGTTACGGCGCTAAAGTCGTAGAGCTGGCGGAAGGCTCGGTTAATAAAGGCTGGAACGGCTCAGACGCCGGTAAACCCGTCAGTGAAAATCACAACGTAATAGAAGTTGTCAAGGACGAAACTGCTGTAACCGAACCCGTGAAAGATTCAGGAACAGAAAAACCTGATACTTCCACCGATGGCGATAAACCCGATCCCGACAAAGATGTCGTGGAGCCGCCCGCCGAACCTGTTAAGAAATAAGGGGGCTTGTTTTGATTACACGATTAAGACTTATGAATGCGGCGACTTATCTCCGCTTAAAAAACAAAGCAACCCCCGATCTGCCTTCACCAGACAAGATTCCTATACTTATACCGCCAAAAGCCCTTGAAGCCATAAAGACAGAAGGAGCATACGAATTTGTAGAAGCGGTTAAAGTTCCGGCAGAAGGAACAGGCGGTATATACACGGCAGAATACTTCCAGTCTGTGTTAGACTACATGAAACAATATCCTATGGCTGGCAGTAAGGACGGACACGAACACTCTACAGACGACTTCTACACAATCGGCGGTGAGCTTCAAATGCAGAGCGAAAAAGAAGGGGTCTGTTATTTTAGAGTAATGGTTCCGCCGGAAGGCTGGAACGGCTCAAACGCCGCTGTGATACGTTCTTTCAAAGCCGGTATCCCTGAACTCTCTATCATTGCTGATGTTGAACCGACAAGAGGCAATGACGGAAAAATTTACTTTACAAAAGAACTCGGCAGACCGAGAAACGACCTTGTTCCCGAAGGAGCAATGGAACAGACCATCGGCAACTCGGTGGACGAAAAAGAAGTTATGGCGCTCATTGAAAAGGGCGCTATAGATATGGACAGCGAAAGCGATACGCTTGTAAAAGACGGTAAAGTGTTTCGGAAGTATGCGGTAAACCTGCAATCTGCTTCTGACAAGGCGCTTGCCGGACGGGTGTTAAACGCAATCGCACAAAAAACTAAAAATACCAAGGAGAAAAACGGTATGAATTTAGAAGAAATTATCCAGTGGCTTAAAAACGCCATTGCGAATAACAATCTCACGGTTGAAGACCTTGTTTCAAAACTCGGCATGGAGAATAAACTCCGTAACGCAACCGATGAACAGAGAGCGGCTCTCGCAAAGGGTATCGCCGAAGCTCTTGAGCTTCCCCTTGATACCCCTATCGAAGAACTTCTGAAAGCGGCTAAAGCGGCTTTTGATGAAGTGGAAGCGGCGGCTGAATCAGTCGTGGAAGCCGAAGCCAACAAGCTTTCCGGCGGAAGCAAGATTAAGAACGCAAAAGGTGAGGACGAAAATAATCCCGTCTACACTTACGCAAGAGACAAGCTCAAGGGCTTGAGAGGCAAACAGCTTAACTCTGCTGTTGAGAGTCTCAAAACGGATCCAGTTATGGTCGCTCTGCGGTCAAAACAGGCGGATACAAGGGTTGCCGCAGAGGACGCAAGCGGCGACAAAAAGACTTCTAACATAAGGGAGGTATAAAATGGTTTTTGAAAAGAAATCGTTTTCTGACCATATTCAGATAGCTTTCCCTTCCGCAAAAGAGAAGGGTGAGATTTGTGTATTCGGAAGCCTTAAAGGTTTCTCTGATTACAAAACAGCCCAAGGCGAGCTTGGAAGCGTTAATATCGGCAAACCCGTTTCTATTTTCAACGGAGCGGTAACCGATCTTACAGGAACGCCCGCAATCGGTACGGACGTGTATATCACTTCGACAAATACACTCACTACTACTGCCGGATCAAACAAACTGTTTGGTACGATAGTTGCCTTTAATGCACAGTCTTTTGACTTTGCTGTTACAGGCTAAGGAGACAAGCGATGAAATTACTTAACGCAGAAACAATGCGAAAAGACCTTGTTGGAAAGGTACGGAAAGTCCGTGCTTATAACGGTACGGCTCAAAGCAATTTATCAGCCGCAGTCGCTTCTGTTGCTCACGAAGAGACGATCAAAGTAACCGGAGAACGCTGGTTAAACAGCGCAGGACGTGAAGAGATACTTCGTGATCGTGTAAATCTTACAGGCAAACTTGAAGCGCAGAAAAATGCGGCTACAGGATATGATCGACAGACAATCGCAGCATTAACAACGCTCATGACGATTGATCTTGTAAGACAGCAAGACGAATATCCTGATTATGCCGCCGTTCTGTTGAAAGAGATCGTAAACGAAGATTTTACCGATCCTACAAACCTTTTGGATCAATTACCGTATGTCGGCAAGGAAGAGGTAATAAAAGGTTCAGGCGATACTGTTCCGCTTTTGGAACACGCATTGGCTGAAAAATATTCTGTTGAACAGGAAATCAGGGGTTTCGGCGATAAGACAACCTTAAGAAATCTTATTTTTAACCCCTTCCACAAGACTGAAAAACTTATTGAAAGCGCCGCCAGAATATTGGCAGACCACAAGAATAAAGACTTGTTTGGTGATATTTTTGGTATCACTTATGACGCCGCCCACAGCCAAGCGGCAGATACAGCCGGAGCTACCTACGACTTACAGCTTCATAATACGTTGAGAAACGCTATCAGAAAAGCTGTTCGTTTAATCAACAAACCTCTTGGCAAGGCAAATGGAGAATACAACCATGATATATTCTTGTTGGTTAATCCGCTTGACTTGGTTGACATTCAGCCTGTTGCAAACGGAGCGTTAGCCGGTGTCGGCGGTATACAACAGTTGACTCAAGCTCTTCCGCTGTCAGGAATAATACCTTACGCTTGCGGCTTGAACCACGGATTCAAATACGGAAATGATACATTGTCATATCCGGGCGTTCCGTTAGGAAAGGCTTATGTGTTTGTCAAAGTTGACTCTTTCGGCGGATACAGACTGATCAAGCGCAATGAAACTATGGATATTGGAGAAGGTGATGTGCTTTCACTCTCTTCTGAACATAGAGCATGGCACAGGATTAGAGGTGTCTTTACCGATTGGGTTAAACCTGTAACACAAGGCGGTAAGGCTTACGGTGCGGTAATTGAAGTTACCCTGCCGACAGTTGGCTAAGAACAGGGCGGGGGAAACCCCGCCTGTCATTTTAAGGTGAGCTATGACCCCTGATGAACTGAAAGAAATCTTTGAAGTACGCCGCAGAATCGGTGATCCCGTAACTGCGGATTTTGTCTATACAGAAGAACTGCCTGAAACAGCGCCTGAAAAGACTGCGTACACGACCGGAAACGGCGAGTATAAATATTTTGACGGCGTTGAATGGCGGTTGTACGTTCTCAAGTTTTCAGACGGATACATCAAAGGTCTTATCGAGGGGCTTGGGCATATAAAAGCGGCGATCAGGTTAATTGACAACTTGATCGCTCGTATCGACCCTGCTGATTATATTACATCGGGTAACGCAGGCGGTCAGTCGGTGAGCTTCCCTTCTTTAGGCGAGGTACTTGATTATTACAACGCTTTACGAAAATCACTGATTGAAGAAGAACAAGCGGAAGCCGGACTGAACAGCGGAAGAATGCTTGATACTGTCAGGCGACCTGTTGGGGGAGTGCTGGAAGAATGAGCAGACTTTACCAAATGCGTATGGGTATGGAACGCCTCATCGAAGAAGATAAGGACATCGGCAGCATTACCCGTGATATGAAAACAGACAACGGTAGAGGTCAGCTTATTCCGAGCGGAGAGAAAAAGAATCATCGAGTAGTTTGCAGAGTCGGTTATCAATCGGGGGGCGTATGGGCGGCAAAACAATCGGAGGCGGGATTGACTATTGATACCACTCCGTATGTGCTTGCGAGATTTGACGCAAACATCGATCAAGATGACGAACTGGAATGGAGAGGCAAGAAGTACACCGTTGGCGTAGTTTCAAGACCTTCGTTTGGCGGCGGCTTTGTTTGTACACAGGCTCCGCTTGTCGAGGTTAAATAATGCCTGACGTACAGGCGGCGAAGGATAGGTTAATCGCAAGGTTTCGGGATACGTTTTGCGAAAAATATGCTGCAGAAGCCGAGCAAATTGCAAAAGCAAATGCTCCGTGGACAGACCGAACAGGGGACGCACGAAAGCTGATCAAGGGTAGCGTCATTGATGACAAGGACGCAATAGGGATTCAGCTTATGCACCGAGTTGAGTACGGACCATACCTTGAACGGGACGGAGACGGCAAATACGCAATCTTGAAACCGACCATTGAAGGGCTTAGGGCAAGTTTCTTCAAAATTGCCCGTGAGGTTTTTGGAGGCAAGAAGTGAGCTTTTATACCGAACTTCTAAACCGCTTGAAACAAGGCAGTATTAAAAACGTCAAGTTTTTCGGCGATGACATGACAAAGAAACCCACCCCTTACCTGACAATCAAACCGTATGCCGGAGGCGACAGAGAATTACTTCAATTCATCGCACACATGGGTTTAGGAACTCACGAATTGCTTAAAAATTATCTTTTAGTAGAGCTTTCTTTTTTATTAAGAGAGCCTATTGAATATGACGGAAAAAGCATAACCGTCCGCAGTACCGGCGGGTGGTCAAGTTTTTATGTAGACGAAGGAGATAATACATTGGCTATGAGTCGGGATTTTTATATCCCGATTATTTTAAATTAGGAGAAAGAAAATGGGTATCAAAAAAAGATTATACGAGTTGTTTGAATACGCTTGGATAATGATGAGACAGAACCCGGGCGGTAAATCGGCTTATTTGCAGGGTTACTTGCTTGGGTTTTCGGGTACTGTAAATATCGAGGGTGCGCTTAAAAACAAAAAAGCGACACTCAAGATAAAAGTCGGTAGCGGAGCAGTACAGACAAAAACAATCGACTTTACTGACGCCGAGTATACAGAACTCGCTCCAGCAGAAGCGGCGGAGATACTGGAAGAAGCAAAGTTTGAGAACTGCGAATTCAGCGTAGACTCTGAAACAGGCAGGCTTAAACTCGCTCCGCTTGACAGCAGCGTACGTTTTATTCAGATTTATGGCGATCTTGCCGCCGCTCTTCATTTCGGTAATTGCAAATTAAACGAAGGCAAGGGCTGTTATCTGTGGGGAAGCAGAGACGGCGATTTAAAGAGCGCCGCCGAAACCGAGAATTGGGAAGAAGATAAGAAAATCGAGAACGATTCCCCGACAGGCAAGAAAGTAACATACACAACCCCCGGTAAGAGGGGCGGTACGCAGATTGTCTTAACAGACCGCCTCGCTTCACGGGAAGCAAAGCAGATGGTCAACGGCGGTATTTGGATCGAAGGCACTACCGAAAAGCCCGAAGTTTATGAACCGCCCGTAGATACAGGCGGAGACACGAGAAAAGTTGACGTATTCACCTTTTCTAAAATCATGGAAAAATACGACAACGTTGAAGGAGACGAGAAGTATATCCGTGAACGTGCTTATATCGGCGGCGTAGGACACATGGCTCGCACAGGCGGAGCCGGTTCTTGGACAGACTCTGAGTACACCCTCACTGTTGGATCATACACAGACGAAGACAAACAGGAACACGCTTCCCCTAAAGAATCGGACTACACAAGATCGCAGTATGAAGCTCTCGGTCTCGATGAAGTTATCGTTGAGGATTGGGAAAACGCTTAATGTTCGAGAAGCTGATTGAAGCGGCGGTTGAGAAAGCTCTTGACCGCCGTACCGTCCGCCCTGATAAGAAACTCACTATCGAGGGCTATCACCCATTACCTGAAATAATGGGACAACTCTATACTTGGGTATTTGTTCCGTTCAGAGGGGCGGAGATACTTGTAGAAATCCGCTTCCCGAGATCAACGCAGTTGCCTCAAGTAGACAAACTTTACGGAGTAATTGAACAGCAGAAAAAAGGCGAGGTTAAACTCTCAAGACAAGAAATGATAGACGTAATGAACATTCAAGAGGACTGTTCAAAAGCAGTCTTAAACCGTCCGACCTTTGAAGAACTTGAACAGGCAATCTACGGCAAAGACCGTGTGCTTGAAAGTAATAAGAAAAAGCTTGAAGAAATGAGAGAGAAACTGAAACTTGTAAACGGACGAGAGAAACAAGAACTGCAAATAGAAATAGACAGGCTTGAACTGTTTACAGGCTTTGTGCTTCCAGATGACACAATGGTAGCTCTTACCAACATTGCTCTTGGCATGGATATATCGGACATCAAAAAAATCACAAAAGAAAAACTTTTAGCCGCTTATAGTAAAGCCAGACTTTATAACCAGAGACCGTCCGATTTTATCCCTGGGATTTTTACTGACGGCGACCGTGAGAATATCGACAATTACGCTACTGTACTTGGAAGTGAAGAAGAAATCAAACGTAGTAAACGAGGTAAGTAATGAGTAATATCGAAGACGCTGGAACTATTGTTTCTCAATTACGATTAGATATATCTCAAATGGAAAAAGACGCTCTTGATGGTCAAAAAAAATTAGACGACTTGGCTGATAAGTTTGCGGAACAAGGAAAAAAAGGCGGAAAGTTATATGTTAAAGGGTTTGGTAAAGGGCAAGAGCAGTTAAATACAGCACTCAATGGTATGGTTGCTAAATTTGCAGGAGTATCCCCAAAAGTAGGTGTAATGGGAAATAATTTAGCAAAAGCGTTTTCAAAGCCTATAATTGCAATGGTTCCCGGTGTGTCGGCGGCATTTCAAGCTATGTTGCCGGTTATAGGAACGATATTAGTTGTTATAGCCGCATTAATTAAAGGAATTGTATCAGCCGCAAAAAAACAAAAAGAATTTAATGACAATGTTAATCTATCACGTGAGGTGTCCGCAAAATTAAAAGGGACTACAGTTGAACTAAATGCCGCCCAACAGAAGTCAGCGGATATAACCGCAAAACAACAGCATAATACAGTAGTAATGCAAGTTGCTTTTAAGAAACTTGGAGACTTTTTTCAAAGCGTGTTCTTGCCGATTATTAATGCTGTTAGAAGTGGGTTTACCGCAATAGGTAGCGCAGTATCGTGGGTTGCCGATAAACTTGGTATTGTAAGCAGTGCGGAAGCAGATGCCGCAGTTGAAGCGCAGAAGTTGGCAGGTTTTAACGGAGAGCTTAATAAAACTTTAGATGACTATAAAAAACAACTTGATAATATAACAACGGCTGAACGCTCTGGCGCAAAGACAGCGGAAGAATCAGCAAAAGCAAAATTATCAGCAATGGAAGGTTATATAGACAGCCTTATTCAAGCAAGAACAGAAGCTGCAAAACTTGCGGGAGAAAATTCAAACAGTGTAAAGGAACTTGATGACGCAATAGCCGCAAGGGTTAGAGAGCGTGATATATTAGCAGAGCAGGCAGACGCTGTTAATAAGACAAATGAAATAGAAAAAGCAAGACTAACGGCAATAGAAAAATATGAACAAGCTGTAATAAAAGCAAGAGACGCCAGAAAAGCGGGTCTTATCAATGAAGAAGAAATGGAAAATCAAATCGGCGTTGCTCTTGCGCAGAAATATAATGACTTGGAGTCCATTGTTACCCAATACAAATTAACCACAGGCGAAACTGTAAAACTTAGAGATGAAACCGCTAATATCGTTAAATTAAACCAAGACTCTAAATGGCTTGCTGAAACGCAAGCTAGTATGTCTAAACAGCAAACAGAACAAGCTATTGAACAATTAAGAGCGCAAGCAGCGATTGCTGAAACCGAGAAAGAGAAAAATGACTTACTTAATAACGCTATTAATCTTGAAAATCAATTAATTGAAAAACAGAGAGAAATTGAAAGACAGTCCCTTATTAATTCAGAATCTTTCAAAGCGCAAAGTGAGGAAACAAGAGATCAGATATTAGCTGATTTTGACAAGATAACCGAAGGCATGATGAAAGTAAAGGAAGGTGGTAAAGGAAAAGGGAAAAGCGACAACTGGCTTGCCAACGCACTGGGAATAGACGAGAAAACACTAGGCAACATAACGAGTGTCGGAGAAGCCGCTATAAACGCCTTTTCTTCAATATCCGACTCAATCCTCGAAGTAAACCGCAGGCACGCCGAAGAGCAGATGGCGATTATAGACGAAGCCTTAAAATCTACACTTGCCAGTATTGAAAAAGCCAGAAAAGCCGAACTAATCGCTTCAGGCTTTGCTGTAGAAAATAATATCGAAAGCCTTGAAGCGCAACTTGAAGCCGCCAAAAAAACAGGCGATGAAGTCCTGATTTATCAACTTGAAAGAAGAGTAGAAGAACAGAGGATAAACGATGAGTATAACGCAAAAGCGCAAGCTGCAGAAGAAGCCGCCGCACAGGAAAAAGCGAGAATTCAATATGAGGTAGCGAAACAAGAACACGACTTAAAACTGATTAACGCTATTACCGAAGGAGCAATGGCAGTAGCTAAAGCGCTAAGTGCAGCTCCTCCGCCTTTAAACATTGCGCTTGCCGGACTGTCAGGAGCCGCCGCCGCTGTACAGATAGGCGTAATCGCCAATAACCCGCCGAAAATGCCCCACTTCGCTAATAGCGGTATTGTTCCGGGTAATAAGTTCTTCGGAGATAGAAACGTCGCAGCGGTTGATTCAGGCGAGCTTATTCTGAACAGGGCTCATCAGGATAATATCGCAGATCAGCTTACTTCCGGCAGTATAGTTACCGCTACAATTGTTGTCATGATGGACACAAAAGAAATAGGACAAGCAACTTTTGATCTGGCTAACAAGGGACACTATACGTTAAAGACAAGGGCGATACAGGGGTAATTATGTATATTTATTATCAAAATAATAAAGCTATCCTGAAAAAACTAGATATGATAGAAGGATCGTATATCGAAAACATATTTGATCCAATGCTTGAATTAAAAGCCGAATTTGACATTAAAGGCAAAGTTACAATCGAAGGCAGATTCGATAAAACAATCGCCGTTGACTCTATTTGCATAGGAAACACAAACGCCTTTAAGTATAAATTGATAACAAGAGAAGGAGAGTTTTCTGGAAGAATAAAAGATTGGCTTAATATAAATAACAGCAAAGATACATTTTTTACAGATTATTTCAGTCTTGAATTGGAAGGCGATGAAGATGAAAAATTGTATTTGGGTTATCTGTACATCGGAAACAAAACAGTACTTCCAAGATTTGAGATAAAACCAAGTACAAGATTAGCAATAATTAGTGAAGCTGCAAGATCATTCGGAGGTCAGGTTTTGGGAATAAAACGCCAACCGCTTGAAAGTTTCGGAGTCAGTTTCGCTCGGCTTAATTCAGATGAGTGCAATTTAATTAAAGATTATATTAAAGCGGTTCAAACAGTAGAGCCGCATATCATAGACCCGTACCATGAAGCAAGAGCGGAGTTTCCGCCAATGTACGTTACTCTTACGCAGGGAGATTATTCTTTTCCTAAGAGAGACGAGGACGGGTTTTATTTTACAGGATCATTAGCATGGCAGGAGGCAAGATAAATGGCAGTATTAGTTCCAGAACCCAGTATTGAAGATCCAACTATTAAAGATTGGGAAAAATTACTTTCTAGGGTTACTTTCCAAGCAGGCGGGTTTATGCTGCTTTCCCTTGAAAACATGGATTCAACAGGAGTCCCAAGAGTTATGCAGGGCAGCAGATTCCAGATTAACCACGCTTTATTCCTTGTAGAGACAACCGAAAGTATTTCAGGTGTTCCTGTTTTAAATCAAGTGAATTATGTCTATGCTGTTCCAAACGGAGAAACAGCAACTTTTGTTTATAGCACAACAGTTCCTGTATTTGATCCGGTTTTTGGCGGCTGGTATAATGGCGATCGTAGAGCAGTCGCCAAAATGATTTACGGGGCTAATAATACTTTTTGGAATAAAGTTATTTTAGATACTGAGGGATCGATAAGAAATTTTAATCCTAATTCTGATACCTTGCCTACATTTGGCGGAAAATTAATAATTGAGGCTGGTGTTGTTGGTGGATTGGTATTTGATGTTCTAAGACCTGGAGCTTATTATCTTGAGGTAAGAGGTGGAAAAGGCGGTGATGGGGGTAATGGTGGCAGTGACGGTAGAGATGGTGAAAAAGGTAGCCAAGGCGATTATGGTGACTATAAAACCGTTTCTTTTATACTGACCCAATATTCAATGGTTGCATTACACAGAGGTAACGATGGAAATAATGGAGGTAATGGTGGTTATGGTTATTCAAATGGTTCAGGAGGTGGTTCAGGCAAAAACGGAAAAGCCTCATACATACATATTGAAAACTTTGGCTTATTATATATGTTAGGTGGAAGAGGTGGAAGAGGTGGAAGTGGTAGGGGTGGTGGTAGTGGTGGTGCTGGTGGTGGTGGTGGTGATTCTCCAGCAAGAGATAAAATCACATGGAATGGTCTGACAGATGCAATAACGTCTAATAATGGAATAGATGGTGGTGCTGGTAATAGTGGTAGTAATATTACTGCAGGAGGAGCAGGCGCAACCACTTTCCTTAGCACATCTTCCGGCTACGCAAGAATATATAAGCTATGAAAGAATTAGCCCTATTCGCAGAAGTAGAACGCTCCGAAACTTTGGTTTCTATACCTACTATCTATCAGGCTGGGATATGGAGATATTCTATTTACACTAAAGGGATTCTTCCGTTCATGAAAGACAACGGAGATAGAACTCCGATTAACGTAAACGGTCTTATTGTTGATAACGAAGAATATATCAAGTTTAATGATTTGGAAGAATTACGCAAACAATTAGATGTAGAAAGAGGCGGCTGGGTAAACGGCGGGAGTGTAATTTATGTCCGTTTCCCGTTTCATAAACCGCCGTATTTTCATTATTCTTTTATCAGCGGTATACTTATGGGCTTCACTAACGGAAAGCCTGTAATAGTAGACGGCACTTTGTACAAGTCGAGCGTGATGACCACTCCGCAGATTACCCATTCGGCGGACGCTTTTACCTATGACAGAATGAAATTTAACACAGCAAATATTTCGCTAGATAACACTAACGGTCAATTTGATGACGCAAGAAATCTGTTTGGCAATGAGTTTAATTTCAAAGTAGGCGTTGTAGAGGAAGAAGAAAGGCGAGAGGATTTTATCAAGACCATCGAGGAAGCGGGAGATGAAAAAGCCGTATCGGTTAAAGAGACAGACGAGTATATTATTCTTAACAAAGAAGGAGAGAAAGAAAAGCCTGGGCTTAAAATGCTTGCGCAGTATTATATTGAGAATGTAGCTGTTACATTGGACAAAGCTGAATTTAAATTGAGCGATAAGAGAGAAAGACTGTCGGCGAAGATACCTAATAAACAATGGTCTAAAGAGGAATTCGAGTTTCTTAATGATAATTTAGATAACAAAGATATGCAGGAAGTCTACGGTCGGTGTTTCGGAGTGCCGGGCGTGTGTCTGGAAGAAAATAGGATTTATATTGATAAAACTTATCCAAGTAATGGGTATCTACAACAATACCGTTTTAGGTTTTCAAGTCAGATTAGTAGAATTGACAGAATACAGGTTAAGATGACGGCTGGAGACATACCTAATCCAAAATTAACTGGTAATATAAAGACCGTTGACGGCTGGACTACTGTTTATCAAAGAGTTGCGCCTGATGTGAATTCGTTGGATAATTGGGGTGGTGTTTATCCTAAATGGAAGTCAGGCGTTGATTACGATCCTGTAAACGATCCCGCAGGTAATATAACTGATTTTAAAAAAGACGGTATAATTACTTTGCGCTGGGACATCGCAAAGCAGGGTGGCAAAAGAGAAAATCGAATTAATGAAGTCCGTATTGACGGAGTATTTAATAACCCAGAAAATCGAGATATAGAGCATGGTGAATTTGTAACTCCAAGAGATATTATCGAAGACGTTTTATATATATACTCTTATATTCCTTATGATGATCTCCGTTATAATCTTATAGAGTTTGAAGCAGAACTTTCTTTATTAGAAAAATATGAAATAGGCGTTATGTTTGATAAATCCGTATCCGTCTATGAAGCAATTGAAAAACTACAAGGCGGTAGTATTAAAGGATTCCAATTCCAAGTACAAGGAAACTTATTTACAGTAAGAGTAGATGATCCAAAACGTGAAAAGCGCAAGGAAGTAATATCCCACCTTGAAATAATAAATATCAACGAGGTAGAAGTGGACTGGAGCGCAGATTTATACGGTACATTCACGAACATAGAATATGCTTATAATTACAGCGAAAAAAAATACCAATCTTATATTGGTAAAGAAAAGCAGCAAGAAATATTAGCTATTCATCGTGTCGATAAAGAATGGAAAGTAGAAACTCTACTTGCAAACCAAAAAGACGCAGAAGAAAGAAGCAATAATATTCTTGATGACTTTAAAGAACTGCACCCTATTATTAGAAACATTAAACTTTCAGGCGATAAATGGCTTGGAATTGAAAATAAAGAAACAGAGCTTCGTATTTATGACATTATAGATATAGATTTTAGTATACCGGGAGAAGAGATTGAAAAATACCCGCAACACCTTATAAAATTAATTGAGGAAGTAGGCGAAGACAAAACAGTTTCAATAGAATCGGATA
>Ga0268262_10001992_pt1 | contig 24158 bp, 20 predicted proteins | sample TergutNc150P3_FD_190354 | JGI IMG/M metagenome (GOLD analysis project Ga0268262, IMG submission 190354) | Nasutitermes corniger P3 segment gut microbial community from laboratory colony in Florida, USA - Nc150 P3 (SPAdes) (version 2) | ecosystem: Host-associated > Arthropoda: Insects >...
ATTGTGTCGGCTCTTATGAATTAGACCCGTCATTTAGTTTAAATTCTGTCGCGTTATCAAGAAATGAAGTGGAAATAAAAGACTGCGAATTTATTGAGGACGTATATGAACGGATAATCGAATACGGCAAATACAATTTGTTTATTACTGAAAAATATGAAGAATTACCGGCATACAAACATGACGGTATTCGGGGATGGGTAATGAGATGGATAAAGGCGAATAATTGTATAAGAGATAAAGACTCTTTTTTATCGAAATTTTATCAGGATAAATATCCGGCTTATTGGAAAGAAGCGGAAGTATTGGACAAAAATAATTTATTATAATTTGGCTTGTATTTAATGAGGTTCATTTCGAGACATATATTGACATATATTATTGTAGTGTTAAGGTTTTTTTCTGGTCAACACCAACACCACGACATGGACGCGAAGATAAGGCAAAGGAAGAATAAAAACTGCGGAGAACACGGAGTTACACGGGGAGGAAGAAGCACAGTCTTTATTCCTAATTCCTCACTCCTAATTCCTAATTTTTTATCCCCCCTCCGTGGTTAAATTCTTCTATTCGAACCCCTTAACTTGTTGACATTGGCTTGCCAAGTGCGGTCGTAATCCGACCCTTACTTAACTTTTTTCTCTCTTCTCTCTTCTTTTTTCTTTTGTTATAGTTAATTGGGGTGAGGAATGAAATTTAAGGATTTCGGTTTTTTAAAAAAACATATTTTCTCGGATGAGCTTTCGCTGGATGCCCGGCTTGTAAATGTAACCTGTATCGTCGGTGTTTCCGCCGTATTCACCACAATGATAATCAGGCTCCTTGTACACACCTCGCCGAGGATAATTATCGCACTTATCGCGTTTCAGGCCATTATCCTTGCCATTATGTACCTCGCGAACCGCCTTAACGCTTTTGGCGTGTTCAAGATAATTTCCGTTGTCCTCCTGTGCTTTATCCTTCTGCCGGGGGCGTTTTTCTTTTTCGGCGGCATGAACAGTTCTGTCGATTGTTATTTTGTTCTGTCAATGGTATTTATTTTCCTGCTGACGCGGGGCAGGATGCTTGCCGTGTTTGCAAGCCTCCAGGTTATTATTGTTTTTATATGCCACTATATACAATTCCTCTACCCCGATCTTATTGTCGAACTTGGCGGCGGGAAGGAATACCTTGAAAAAACACATTACATAGACAGGATACAGGGTTATGTAATTGTCGGTTTTACCATCGGAATCATTGTAAGCCTGCAAAGCCGGTTTTTCCGTTCCGAAAGAAGCAAAAGCGGGACCGTGGCGCGGGACCTGGAAATGGCGCAGCGCACGACACAGGCGATGTTTGACAGCAACCCCCACCTTAATATCCTGTTTGACAGCAAATTCCGCGTGACCGACTGCAATCCGGCGACCTTCCGTTACCTGGGTTTTGCGTCAAAGGATGAACTGATCGCCGGGTTCGTTGAGCAGATAAACCGGGCAATCCCGCCCTTCCAGTTAAACGGCAGAAAATCCGTGCCTCTCGCGGAGAGGCTGAAAGCCGCCGCCACGGAAGGCGCGGTGCATTTTGAGACGGATATTTACCTTATGGACAGCATGAGGATTCTTGACGTTGAATTCAAACGTATCCCCTACGGGGACAAATTCGCCATAGTCGGCTACCTTGTAGACCTGACAGCAGTAAGGAAAACGGAACGCGAACTGCTTAGCCGCGACAGACTCCTGGCGGCGGTAAACAACGCGGCGGCGGCGCTGTCGTCGGAAACCGATTTTGATGAAGCTCTTCATAAAAGCCTTTCCATGCTGGCGGACGGCGCGGGGCTGGACCGTATCTATGTATGGCGCAATATGGATGAAAACGGGCAAAAAAATTATACGCAGATATTTGAATGGATGAATGAGACCGGGAGTGCCCATAAAACAGTCAAACGCGGGACAAATTTAAAATACGGTGTTACTCTTCCGGATTGGGAGGAAATATTAAAAAAAGGCGGGTGCATTAACGGGCCTTTAAATTCTCTTCCCGCCGGGGAGAAGGAAATATTGGGGGCTTACGGAATAGTTTCCATACTGGTTTTGCCGGTGTTTATCCAAAGTTCGTTTTGGGGCTTCATCAGTTTTGACGATTGCCATTCCGAAAGGACTTTCAGCGGGAACGAAGTTAACATTCTCCAGTCCGGCGGTATGCTTATTGTCGGTGCCGTAATCCGCAATGAAATGACAAAAAGTATGATGCTTGCAATGGAAGAAGCGCAGGCGGCAAACCGCGCCAAAAGCGAGTTCCTTTCAAACATGAGCCACGAAATACGGACGCCCATGAACGCGATAATCGGGATGACAAGCATCGGCAAAGGTTCCCCGGACATGGAGCGCAAGAATTACGCTTTCAGCAAGATAGAAGACGCCTCTTCCCATCTTCTGGGCCTGATCAATGATATTCTTGACATGTCAAAAATTGAAGCTGGAAAATTCGACCTGTCTTTTGTGGAATTCAACTTTGAAAGAATGCTTAGAAGGGTTTCCGATGTTATTACTTTCCGGATGGACGAAAAAAAGCAGCAGTTCTTCGTGCGTATCGACCGGAATATTCCCGGCGTCCTTATCGGCGACGATCAGCGTCTGGCGCAGGTTATCACCAACCTTTTGAGCAACGCGGTAAAGTTTACGCCGGAAGGCGGGAGGATAACCCTGGACGCGCTGTTTGTGGAAGAAAAAGATTCCATTGTAACATTGCGCGTTGAAGTCCGCGATAACGGTATAGGGATCAGCAAGGAACAGCAGTCGCATTTATTTACAATGTTCCAGCAGGCCGAAGGCGGCACTACGCGCAAATTCGGGGGAACCGGTCTGGGGCTGGCAATTTCCAAACGGATAGTTGAGATGATGAACGGCGAAATCTGGATAGATTCGGAACTCGGCAAGGGAGCCTCGTTTATCTTTACCGTGAAACTGGAAAAATCGCGCTCCGATACGCGGCACACTCCCGCCCGTGGCGTCAATATGTCAAATATGCGTATCCTTGCGGTAGATGATATGCCGGAGCTGCGCGATTATTTTCTGGAAATTGCCCACCGCCTTAATTTCCATTGCGATGTAGCGGGGTCCGGCGAAGAAGCGCTGGAATTGATCAATAAAAACGGCAATTACAATATTTGTTTCATTGACTGGAGGATGCCCGGCATGGACGGCCTTGAACTGTCGCGCCTGATCAAAGAGAAGGGCCATGATGATTCGGTAATATTCATGATGTCTTCCGCTGAATGGAACAATCTGGAAGCAGGGGCAAAGGCAACCGGGATTAAACGTTTCCTCTCAAAGCCGCTGTTCCCTTCGTTAATTTCCGATTGCATTAATGATTACCTCGGGCTTGAGGACATTAAAAAGGAAGAAGATGACGATATAATCGTGGACGGCGAGTTTGAGGGGCGGCGTATGCTCCTTGCCGAAGACATTGAAATAAACCGTGAAATCGTGCTGACGCTGCTGGAGCCGACAAAGCTTGCCATAGACTGCGCGGTGGACGGGAAGGCCGCCTTTGACAAGTTCTGCGGCAATCCGGATGCCTATGAACTGATCTTTATGGATATACAGATGCCGCGCATGGACGGCTATGAGGCGACGCGGCTTATCAGGGGGTACGAGCAGGAGCAATCTGGTCTGTCCGGAAAACCGTTAAAAAGGGTTCCCATTATTGCAATGACAGCCAATGTCTTCCGCGAGGACATTGAAAAATGCCTTGCCGCCGGTATGGACGACCATGTGGGCAAGCCGCTTGCCATTGCCGAAGTAATTGATAAACTGCGGAAATATCTGGGGGTGAATCAGGTAACAGATAACAGGTAATAAAGGTAAGATAATTTATGGAAGAAAGTTATTTTTTTCATGATATAATTTTGACTGTATCAAAAAAGATTTAACTTTCTGCGTTGATGTTTGTTATAGTAATTATGGATACGGAGGAATTTATGAACACCTGCATAAAAAAGACCATAATGAAAATTGTCCTGCTCCTTGTTCCGGTTATCTGCTCTTTCGCCGATGATATTCCAGTCGCGGACAATGTGCCTTTCAGCAGAATCTACCGTAAAGACTGGAACCTGGTAGAAGTAAAAAATGAGTCCGGTACTATCATCATAGACAGGACTAACGCGCAAAAGGAGATTTATTCCATCAGATTTCAGGAAGGCCTTATACGCGGCAGGGGCGCTGACAATCTCTATTCCGCTCCCTATATCGCTGGCGAAAATAATTCTCTTTCGATTAGAAAAATTGCCAGTACATACATGCTTCCCCTGTTTGAAGTGGAAAACTTCAGCGAATACGAGTACTTCCGGTATCTGGAAAGAGTGTACCGCTGGGAATTCCACAACTGGAAACTGAAATTGTATACCTATGATGAAAACAAAAACGAGGCAATGTTGGAATTTATCCCTATCTATAAATAGCAATGAGCAAATAGCAAGTATCAAAGAGCAAAGCAAGATACAACAATCTTACCTTTGCTATTTGCTCCCTGCTCATTGCTCTTTGATTCTTCTGCGCCTCCGCGAAAGGTCTTCTTTAATTTAGGTATCTGGCCTTAAAAAAATTCAGATTGGGAGGGAACAGGGCGGGGTCCAGACTCAGCCCGTTATAAAGTTCAAAATTATCCATCATCCCGCTTCCGTTTTGTTCTTCATTATCAATACTAATATCGTACCAAACAGACATTCTGGAATAAACATTACCTTTTTCATATTCATTGATGATATTTTTCATCTCGTTATCCGTTAGATGTTTTTCAATAAAAATATAATAGTGGTTCGTCATATTCTCAAGTCTGTTTTTCATTGCCAAAGGTTCAGCCATTTTTGAAACCGATATTTTGCCGTTTTTTTCCTGATAGACCAGGTTAAATTCTCCGGCTGTAATCCCGTTTTCATCCGCTGTTTCATTCAGGTATACGAAAATTTTCAGATCATCTCTTTTCAATAAAATATCATAATCGCCAACTAGTATATTACCATTATCAAATTCAAACCCGGAAATCTGATAATCACCCATATATTGAACAGGTATGCAAAAATAATAATCTTTTTCATTATTCAGCAGGAATATGGATAACGTATCTTTCAATGAAAAATTATATTGGGAAAAATCATTCCGGTGCGCCGCTGCGCAATTCGATAAAGCAATTGCCGCAAATAAACACGCAAGACATAAACAGACATTGATTTTATTTTTCATATTAAGCCTCTCTTCCCTTTGCTACCTGCTACCTGTTATTTGTTATCTGAACCCTTTTCTCTCTTATCTGTCATTTCAGGACTGAAAAGAACCACCCTGTTCCGCCCTGCCTGTTTGGCGGCATAAAGGGCGGTGTCCGCTTCATGGATCAATTGCTGTATATACCCTTCTTCCGCTGACTTTTCCCCGTCAATTACTGTAAGGCCAAAACTTGCAGTAATTTGTACAGGGCCTTCCGCCAGAGGAACAGGCGTATCAGCCAGGCATGCGCGAAGCCGTTCCATTACTTTCAGCCCTATTTCCCCGCCGATATTGTGAAAGAAAAGAATAAATTCTTCACCGCCATACCGCCCCATGAAATCATTCTTTCTCAGCCTTGATTCGATGGTCTTGACTGTATGGCGCAGGGTGTCATCTCCGGCCAGGTGTCCGTAGGTATCGTTAAATTTCTTAAAATGATCTATGTCCATCATGGAAAGACAGCACGGAACACCATGATGCGCCGCATTGACAAGTTCAACCCCTGCCATCTCAAGAAAAGCCCGGCGGTTAAGAGTGCCTGTTAAGGTATCATGGCTTGCCAGAAATTTAAAATGGGCTTCGCTTTCCTTGAGAGATGCCATGAGTTCAATTTCTTTGTGGAGCTTGTCATTTATATCCGCAAGGGTTTCCCCTTCTTCCTGCAACTTGGAAAGGCTTAAATTTAATATGCGTACCATGCTGTTAAACGCATCGGAAAATTCGCCCATAAAGTGGACTTTCTGGGTAAGATCCCCTTTCTCCACCATTTGGACTTGCCAAATTAAATGGCGAAGATTAGCCTGAAGGGACTTTAAACAGCCCGGAATAATACCCCGGACGGTAATGGAAGGGGAAAAATCTCCTGACGCAAATGCGCGTAAAATTTCACGAATCGCTTTTAATTCTTCATGAATTTGAACAATTAAAGGCTCTTCTGCATATTCATCGGGAAGTTCGGGAACGCTGTTGTCCCGAAGCAATTTCTGGATATGTTTCAGATAGCCTTCAGTATTGTTCATTATTTACGAAGTCCTCTTTGCCTCAAAGCGGCAGGTACGGGCCCCGGTACACCAGCAGTCAATTTCCCTGACATCAAAATTCTTTCCGCTGAACGATTCCAGTATTCCCTGGATAAAACCTTCATCGTATACGCAAATGACATCCGAAGTATCCGGAAGGCCCGAACAGTCAAGGTCTTCATCAACGGTAAGAATAAAATGCGAATTGTCTTCTGCGGCGTTTTCCACCCGGAATATTCCAATGCCAAACGTGTTAAAAGAATTCTGAATTTCTGCGGCCAGGCTTGAAACGTCTTTTGCCCCGCTTAAAAACTTTTCAAAAAAAGCCTTTCCCGCCATAACGCCCGCTTCGCGAAACAAATCATCCGTCATTTCAGTGCCATAGCGCTGTTCCAGTACGTCCCGAAGGGTAAATTGAAAAAGGCGGTACACTTCCACTCTGGTACTGGGACCGAGGCTTGGTCGCGCCAGCTTCATATCGCCTCCAATCGTACTGTCCCAGTCAAATTTATACTTCCGTTGATCTTCCATATTCTCCTCCTTAATTTGCCGTTATGATGTATCAACGATGTGTAATTAGTATAGATTATACCTTAATTCCAAATAAAAAGCCATTTTATTCCGCGGTACAACCCGTAAAATATCCAGCCTATGGGGCCGGGTTTTGCCCTTTCCCTAAAGCTGACAGTTATACTTGAAAACGCCACGCTTGATTCCGCGAATTTTATTCTTCCTTCCAATAATTCTATTTGCGTGTTTATCCGTTCAAGTTCTTTTTCAATGCTTAAAATATCGCTTACCGTATTCGCTTTCGCCAGTAACGCCAGGTATCTGTCGCGAACGCTTTTCATACTCTCCAGTCTAATAACATTATCGCGGTATTGATCGGTTATGTCCGTTCCCGTTTTTGTTTCATATTCTATTTTTCCAAGCGGCCTGGCGTTACTTAAAAAAGATTCCATGTTTTCTACGGGGATTCGCGCCGTTATGAAATTATCTGTGTCCCTTACAATAAAACCTTTATTATTTGCCACCTGTTCGATAAGCGTTTTCCTTGTCTCGCCGGTATTTTTAACGGATAAGTCCAATGATACCGAATATGTTATCATCCGCTCGTCACTTTCGCTTCCTGACGATCTTCGGGCTGATCCGTCGGAGGATTCATGGGATTCATAAGCAGCAGAGGCTTTATTCGGAGCGCTCGCGCAAGAGAAAAACAATACGAATGAAGAGATTGTTACAATCCAGGTTTTACCGATATATCCAACCATATATAAATTCCCCTGGACCGGCTTCGTCCTTTGATTTTGCCGTACTATACTTTTATCAATGTACTATCTTCAGCAAATCCGCTTCTTCAGAATATTCATCGTTATCGCTGATGTCGAATATGGCGTAACATCTTTTTTTCAAATCAAAAACGATATATTCGCTGTCGCTAATATCAAACAACGGCACTAAATTCAAATCGACAAAATCAACGTACAAATTATCGTACGCGTTTAGTATTTCATCGGATGATAATCCTTTAAATACAGACTTATCATCATAAGAAACGCCGTCTTTGTTTAAGGAGATAATTTTCTTGAGTTCGCTGGGCAATGTGGTCTTATAAAGAGCTTCTATTTCACTTATAATTGAATTGTCAATTTGCACTTTATCCAGTTTTGCGTATGCGTCTCTCAGTTTCATTTTTTCCCCCTGCTTTACTATACTATACTATACTATACTATTCTTTTTTATACAACGGGGGAGGAGCGAAAAAATTAGGAATTAGGAGTGAGGAATTAGGAATAAAGACAGGGCACACGCAGATGTATCTTGTCATTTCTGATTTTTCCGGATAAGATTACCGAAAAAGGTAAGGAGAAAAAAATGAAAGTAGTATTAGTCAACGGAAGCCCGAACTCCAACGGATGCACATTCACAGGACTTACCATCATTAAAGAACAGTTGGCAAAACACGGGGTTGATTCCGAGATATTTCAGGTAGGAAAAAAACCAATCATAGGCTGTACCGCTTGCAGTACTTGTAAACAACCGGGGAAAACCGGAAAATGCGTTTTTAACAATGACACGGTAAATACAGTAGGCCAGGCTTTCAGGGAAGCGGACGGCATTATACTCGGTTCTCCCGTGCATTTTGCTTCCGCTTCCGGCGCGGCGATTTCATTTTTTGACCGATTATTTTTCAGCATGGAGCCTGAAGCCAAAAGATTGAAATTCGGCGCGTGTATTGTCAGTTGCAGGAGGGCGGGTTCAACCGCCACATTCGACCAATTAAACAAATACTTTACCATTTCTCAAATGCCCGTCGTATCGTCTTGTTATTGGAACGGTATACACGGATTTACACCCGAAGACGTATACGCCGATGAAGAAGGCGTGCGAACATTAACAATATTGGCAAACAATATGGCATATCTCATCAAATGCAAACATCAAAGCAATATTGTACCGCCGGAAGAGCCGCCAATGGTTATGACAAATTTTATACGTTGACTGTGAAGAATTAGGAATAGAAGAGGAAGACCTCTCGCAGAGATCGCAAAGGAACCAGAGAGAGGAGCTTCTTTTCTTCCTCCGTGTAACTCCGTGTTCTCCGTGGTTTTTATTCTTCCTCACAATATGCGTTGACAAAAGGCACACAGTGTGATATTTTAAATGAACATCATATCAAACACTGGTTGCCAGTATTATTCAGAAATATGTCACCGGGGAATTCGCGTTGTCATTTGTAATAAAGAGAATAAGTTCCGCATTTATTACCCTTTTTCTCGTGTCGGTTTTCAGCTTCCTTGCCTTCAGCGTCATACCCGGCGATCCGGCAAGCCTGGCCCTGGGAACCGAAGCTACCGCCGAACAGCTTGCCAGTCTTCGTAAAGAGATGGGCATTGACCACAGCGTCCCTGTCCGTTATCTGCAATGGCTCGGCAATTTCCTCTCGGGCAATCCGGGAAATTCCCTGCGTTTCCGGGGAGAGGCCGTTTCCGCGCTAGTGCTTGAGCGCCTGCCTGTAAGTTTTACCCTGGCTTCCCTTTCGCTCATTCTTGTTTTGAGCATCGCCCTTGTTGTTTCCCTTTTTGGCGCGCGCAGAGAGAACGGCCCCTTTGAAAAACTGCTTAATATCCTTGTCACTGCCGGTATAGGCGTTCCCAATTTTTTCCTTGGAGTGTTGTTTATATGGGTCTTCGGGATTACCCTGCGCCTTTTCACTGCCGGCGCGTATGTTGATTACCGCGTGAGCATGACCGGCTTTATTGGCTGCCTTTTTTTTCCCGCCCTTGCGATTGCCGTTCCCAATGCGGCGATACTCGTTAAATTCCTGCGGGCATCGCTCATTAAAGAACAACACCGCGACTATTTCCGCACCTGTCTCAGCAAAGGGGCAAGCCGTTGGAAAGCCCTGATCCGCCACGCGTTGCGTAACGCCGTTATCCCGTCAATAACCGTGCTTGGGATGATCGTCGCCGAAGTCTTTTCAGGCAGCATAGTGATAGAGCAGGTCTTCGCGATTCCCGGTATAGGCCGTCTTTTAATCGCGGGAATTTCGTCGCGTGATTATCCTTTAATACAGGCGCTTGTAGTGTATATCGCGTTTGTCGTAATTATCGCAAATACCCTTGTTGACATCGCTATTCAGTCCGTTGATCCAAGAATAAGGCTGGAAGGGGACGCGCGAAGATGAACGGAAAATTAAAAGCCGGATTACTGCTAACGCTGATAATAGTGTTACTATCATTAACAAGCTCGGTTTGGATACGCGGCGTTTTCAATGTTCATTACAATACGATGAAACCGGAACTTCGTTTTCTGCCGCCGGGCATTGGGCATCCGCTTGGAACGGACAACTTTGGCAGGGACATCCTTCTGCGGATAATAGCCGGATCAAGGCATACCATTGTCCTTGCGCTCTGCGTTGTCGCCGGGGCTGTAATATTGGGAAGCGCTCTGGGGCTTTTTGCCGGTTATTCAGGCGGAATCCGCGATGAAATTATCATGCGCCTTATGGACGCGGTAAACTCCTTTCCGGGGATTCTTTTTGCCCTTGTAATGGTCGCCGTCTTTGGCAACAGCCAGTTTACCCTTTTCATTGCCCTGCTGATTCTCTTTATCCCCAGCTTTACCCGCATTATACGAAGCGGAACATTGCAGTACAGGGATGCCGATTTTATCCTTGCGGAACGTCTGCTTGGAGCAGGCAGCGCGAGAATCGTATTCATCCATATATTGCCGAACCTTGCAACACAATTACTGCCCGCCGCCGCCCTGGGCCTCTCCAACGCGATTCTCGCCGAATCCGCCATGAGCTACCTGGGATTTGGGGTTCAACCGCCCGAACCAAGCTGGGGCAGGATGCTTTCCGAATCGCAGAACTATCTTGTCAACGCGCCCTGGTGCGCCCTTGCCCCCGGGATCTTCATCATGCTGACGGTTATTGGCTTACACTGCCTGGGCGACAGCCTTCACCGGTATTTTGGAGATTAGTATATGCTTATGCTGGAAGTCCGCAATTTAACCATAAGTATAAGACGCGGAAAAAAATACTATACTGCGGTTAACGGAATCGATTTTAAAATCAACACGGGGGAGATTATCGCCCTTGCGGGGGAATCGGGAAGCGGCAAAAGCCTTACAGCCCTGTCCATTCCCGGACTCCTTTCCACGAGGGCTAAAATTTCAGGCGGCGAAATTTTATATTCCTCTGACAGAGGTACTATTGATTTATGTAAAATCAAAGAAAAATCTCTGCGGCAAATTCGCGGAAAGGAAATCAGCATGATTTTTCAGGAGCCGAGGCAGTCGCTAAACCCCCTGATGAAAATCGGGGCGCAGATCACCGAAGCGCTGGAATTGCACTCTCATATCAAAACTCCGTGTAACTCCAAGCTGTCCAGGGGACAGCAGTCCTCCGTGGTTAATTCTTATAATCATCTGGCCATGGAGATGCTGGAAAAACTGCAATTCCCCCAGCCTGAAAAAATCATGGACGCATGGCCCCACCAGCTTTCAGGGGGAATGTGCCAGCGGGTCATGATCGCCATCGCGGCGATCTGCCGTCCCCGGCTGCTCATTGCCGACGAGCCGACAACGGCCCTTGACACGGCTAATCAAAACCACATTTTAGAACTGCTCAAACAGATAAACCGCGAATTCGGCACTGCAATATTGTTTATTTCCCACGATATTTCCGTAGCGCGGCACTTTTGCAGCCGCTTCATGGTAATGTATTCGGGAAGGATAATTGAGGAGGGGCCGAGCGAAGCGATTTTGTCTTCACCCCTGCACCCCTACACTGTTGCCCTTGCTGCCTCCATTCCCTGCAAAGAAAACAAAGGCAAGCCCCTTGCAAACATCCCCGGCAGAGCGCCTCCGCTTGAAGAAACATTGCCTGGCTGCCACTTTGCCCCGCGCTGTCCAAAAGCGCAACCACAGTGCAAACATTCCATGCCTCCATTGGCAGAAGCGGGCGGCGGCCGTTATGTGCGTTGTTTTTCAACGGAGGGGATGACAAATGCCTGAATCGCCTAACCCGATCATTGTTATACGCAACCTTTCATCATCTTATGTCAGCCGCAATTTCGGCTGGTTCGGAAAAAAAGAAATAAAGACCGTCTTACATAATATCAATCTTAACATAAACACAGCCGAGATATTCGGGCTGACAGGCGAATCGGGCTGCGGCAAAACAACCCTTGCCCGCTGTATTCTGGGCCTTATTGATTATGAAGGCGAAATTATTATTGACAAGCAGAAGCAGAACGGTTTCGATCCTGGACACAATATACAAATGGTCTTTCAGGATACGGCCTCGTCGCTTAACCCCGTAAAAAAAATCGGCTGGCTTCTGGAAGAGCCGCTGATCGTACACCGGCTTGGCAATAAGGAACAGCGCACGCAAAAAGTTGACGAGATGCTTGCCCGCGTCGGGCTTGACTTGTCGTGCAAAACGCGCCGCGTGAACGAGCTTTCAGGCGGACAGAAACAGCGTGTCTGCATAGGACGCGCCCTCATGCTCCAGCCTAAAATCCTCATTGCCGACGAAGCGATAAGCTCGCTGGACGTTTCAGCCGGCGCGCAAATACTCAACCTCTTCCGCGAATTGCGCGACAGCCTTGGCCTGACGATTATTTTTATTTCGCATAACACGGGCGCGGTTGAGTATTTGTGCGACAGGGTTTTACAGCTATCAGAGAACAGGTAACAATTATCCGCCAAGCCCAATATCCCGTGAAATAAAAACCCCAGCAGGTTCGATAAACAAAATATCTCGCTGGCTTGTTCTTCCCCGTGCCCGAAATTCTGAAATTTTAAATTGCTGAGATTGTATAATTGGCCATTGTTTTTTCCCCCGAACAGTGCTATAGTAATAATATGGAAATAGAAACAGTATCAACAGACATGAGCCAGGCAGTAGCACAGGAACAGGCGGCAGCGCAAGCGCAGGCTGACAGGGAAAGAGCGCAGGCTGTAGCCGCCTCAAACGCCCAGACCGTAACAGACCCGAATCTGGGACAAACCGTCAACATTCTCGAGTAGAAGTTGAAGGTTTTTTAGTTTGGTGACTGCCCCCCTTCCTCAAAACCGTGCGGTTACGTTTGCTAACCGCGATTTTACTTTTTTCTTTCTTCACTTTTCTCTCTTCTTTCGTTAACCCTCTTGCATATTTCCGCAAACTTTGCTATATTTTGTCATATATAGGAGTATATTGACAAAATGGGCATTGACATTACAAGAATGCGGAACATCGGGATTAGCGCGCACATCGATTCAGGGAAAACAACCCTTTCCGAGCGCATTCTGTTTTACAGCAAAAAAATTCACGCCATCCATGAAGTCCGGGGCAAGGACGGAGTGGGGGCGACTATGGATCACATGGAGCTTGAGCGTGAGCGCGGCATTACGATACAATCCGCCGCGACACAGGTAACCTGGAAAGATCATACCATCAACGTTATCGACACGCCGGGACACGTTGACTTTACCATCGAGGTTGAGCGCTCGCTGCGGGTGCTTGACGGGGCTATCCTCGTCCTCTGCTCGGTGGGCGGGGTGCAGTCCCAGTCCATTACCGTTGACAGGCAGTTGAAACGCTACCATGTTCCGCGCATCGCTTTTGTGAACAAATGCGACCGTACCGGGGCAAACCCCTTCAAGGTCTGCCTCCAGCTCAGGGAAAAACTCGGGCTGAACTCGGTAATGGTGCAGATACCCATCGGGCTTGAAGACAGGCTGGAGGGGGTTGTCGATCTGGTCACCATGAAGGCGGTGTACTTTGACGGCGACCAGGGCGAAACCCTGCGTTATGCGGATATTCCGGCTAATCTTAAGGCGGACGCGGACAAGTACCGCGAGGAAATGCTGGACGCGATCTCCATGTTCTCTGACGAGCTTGCGGAACAGTACCTTGGCGGCGGGGCTGTAAGCGAAGACCTGATCCATCAGGCGATCCGCAAGGGCACCCTGTCAGAACAGCTTGTCCCGGTGATGATTGGCTCGGCGTATAAGTTCAAGGGAATTCAGCCCCTGCTGGACGCGGTAAACCTTTACCTCCCCAATCCTACCGAGGTAAAAAACCAGGCCCTTGATCTTGATAATAATGAACAAAGCAAGGAACTTGAGTCCGATGAAAACAAGCCCACTGTAGCGCTTGGTTTCAAACTGGAAGACGGCCAGTACGGCCAGCTTACCTATGTGAGGATTTACCAGGGGGCGCTGAAAAAGGGAGAGGAACTTTTAAATACCCGCTCCCGTAAAAAGTTTAAAATCGGGCGGCTTGTCCGAATGCACGCGGACAGCATGGAAGATATTAACGAAGGTTCGGCCGGTGATATTGTGGCCCTTTTCGGCGTTGAATGCGCGTCAGGCGACACTTTCTGCGGCGGCGGCCTTAACTACGCTATGACTTCCATGCACGTACCGGAGCCGGTTATCACGCTGGCGATCAACCCCAAGGACAAGAAAAGCGCGGATCAAATGGCGAAGGCCCTGAACCGCTTTACAAAGGAAGATCCGACCTTCCAGACATATGTTGATGCGGAATCAAACCAGACGATCATCAAAGGCATGGGGGAACTGCATCTTGACGTTTATATCGAAAGGATGAAGCGCGAGTACAAGTGCGAAGTGGATACCGGAATGCCCCAGGTCGCCTACCGCGAGGCGATTACCCAAAAAGCCGAATTCAACTACACCCATAAAAAGCAGACAGGCGGTTCGGGCCAGTACGGGCGGGTGGCAGGTTATATGGAGCCGTATCCTGAAGGCGACTACGAGTTTGTAAACCAGATAAAGGGCGGCTCAATTCCCACGGAATATGTGCCTAGCTGCGACAAGGGATTTAAGGAAGCGATCAAAAAAGGCTCGCTTATCGGATTCCCCATTGTCAACATTCGCTGCCTTATCAACGACGGCCAGAGCCACCCGGTAGACTCGTCGGACATAGCGTTCCAGCAAGCCGCGCTCGGCGCGTTCCGCGAAGCGTATAACAAGGCCAAACCCTGCATACTTGAGCCGATCATGAAAGTGTCGGTGGAAGGCCCCACTGAATTCCAGGGCAACATCTTCGGCTCCATCAACCAGCGGCGCGGCGTGATTTTATCATCCACCGAGGACGGAGTAAATTCCCGCGTTGACGCGGAAGTCCCCCTTAGCGAGATGTTCGGCTACTCCACGGTTCTCCGCTCCCTTACCCAGGGCAAGGCGGAATTTACAATGGAGTTTGAGAAATACGGCAAGGTTCCCCAAAGCGTCTCGGAAGCTCTGATAAAGGAATATACCGCCAAGAAACAGGCGCAGCGTTAAGGAGGCAAATATGGTAAAAGAAGATTTAATACAACGTAGTCCATTGCGGATTTTTGAACAGTCCATTCACGGCGGGTTAAAGGCCGGTGAAATGGGTATTATTGTTTCCCAGGCCGGTATAGGAAAAACGTCCATGCTGGTTCAGCTTGCCCTGGACAAACTGCTACAGGGAAAAAAGGTGATCCATGTTTCCTTCACGCAGCATACCCATTATGTGCTGGCGTGGTACGAGGATATTTTTGACGAGCTGATCAGTAAAAAGCAACTGGATAACGCCGCTGATGTTAAAAATGAAATTGTAAAAAACCGCGTGCTGATGAATTTCAATCAGGACGTAATGTCAAAGGAGCAGATTCTCAAGAGCCTGCGGGCGATGATTGTTGAGGGCGGTTTCGCCGCCGATTCGATCATTGTTGACGGTTTTGATTTTTCCCGCGCCGGCCGCGAGCAGATTGCCAATGTTAAGGCCTTTGCCAAAGAACTGGGGCTTTCGGTTTGGTATAGCTGCACAGTAAAGGAAAACGGCAAGGAGGCTGCGCCTTCCCCCCTGTACGATAACGATAAGATCCCTCTAGTGTTCAAAGACTATACCGATCTTGTTGACATTGTAATCGTACTGGAACCCAAAGCGGATCACATTGAGCTTTCGGTTTCCAAAGACCGCGATGCCCGCGATCTTAAAACCCCCGCGATGCGGCTTGACCCGAAGACGCTGCTGATTCTGGAAGGGTAGAAATTCAAATAACAGGTAACAGATAATAAATAACAAAGGAAGAAATAACCTTCTTAACTTTGTTATTTGTTACCTGTTATTTATTATTTGGTTTTCAGTTCCTTCATAAACTTTACCAGTGACACCGCGTCATTGGGCGCGACAATAATTTTCCAGCCGGGGAGATTTTCCTCCAGCTCGCCTTTCAATACGGCGACTTTTCCGGGAATAACCAGGTTGTGATTTTTGATTTTTCCTTCAATGTTGTTTTCCTTGATGAACTTCGCGATGGAAGAAGCGGAAAATTTGCCCGCCGCCCAGGCGGTCAGAACCGAATAGCCGCCCGCGTCGCTTATCAGAAGGTTTACCGGTACGCCCGAACGTTCCAGCTCGCCTGAAACGATAAAATAGGTCAGGGCAAAATCAACCGTAACCGCGCAAACGGCATTTTCATCGGCTTTGTTCAGGGGGTATACGCCCGGCTCCATCTTCATCGGCCTTTGCGGATCGGTATAGATATTCTGCCTCAGCCCGAAAAGGGGCAGGGCCTGCGCGTAACTGATCTCGTCCATGATGATGATTGAGCCGTATTTAACCGTGAACAGTGACGCAAGGGCGGTCTGCATTTCATGGTCGTTAGGCGCAATTTTTGCGATATTTATCAGCGACGGGTATCCGAATGTCCTGTCGCCGTCTTTCAGCGCGGCGCGGCGTATCTGCACTGTCCGGGCGAAAGCGTCTTTTACGGAAAGAGCGCCAGCGGCGCCGACATCAATAACAAGGTTTTTGTTCCCCGCCGCCTCCAGCGCCGCGACAGTATCGTGCAGGCTGTCCAAATTTCCCGCGCTTACGCCAAGCGTAACGCCGTATTTTACGGCAAGTTCGCTCATCTCTTTGTAATTCGATTCGTTGGCGGCGTTGAGGAGGGGCTTTGAGTCTTTGGCGATCTCCAGCGCGGCGCGCGCTACGGCGGAATCCTTGACATCAAGTATCAGCGTCCGCTTTGCCCCAAGGGTTTTCTTTACCGCTTCAAGGTAAGCGTCGGCATTGCCCGTATATTCTATATTGATCGCTTCTATATACATACGTTCGCCGATGCGCTCATAATCAATTTTTTTCAGTTGGCCGAGTTTTGCGTCCACATTTTCCGCATTGACGCTTACGCAGTACAGGGGCTTTGATACAAAAGTTTTTTCATGCCTGTACAGCACCGTCTCCCCGCCGAGTTTATGCTCGCAGTCCTTCGCTCCGACAGTAATCTGTTTCATCGGAGGCTCTGTCGCCTCGCCCAATACCTTGAGGGCATCCGCCGACAGGTGGGGGCATTTGTTGATCTCAATCCCGTTCTGGGCGGCTTTCATGGAGAACGCCATACAGGTCGGGCAGCCGCAGTCCTTGCAGTTGGTCTTGGGAGTCAGTTTAAAAATATCCAGTCCTTTAAGCGCCATTTTTCCGTCCTCCCTACACAAGTCCCGCAATGAGTTTTTTGACAACCGATACTGAAGCCGGATGCCTTAGAATAACGGCGTTTGAACCAGAGGCAAGGCACGCCGAAGCCGTGGCGATTTCCATGTTTATACCCCGCTGTTCCACAGGCCCCCAATCGGGAAAATCTTCCTCGGAAACAACGGCCTCTTTTACCGACCAGGCTTCTTCCCCGACCGGCGTTATAATCGGCATTTGCAGCATAGTGTCGTTCTGGGCAAGGGCAGCGGCTTTGATCCTGTCCATGGTAGAGGCGATATACTCGAAGCCGTAACCTGCGGCGGCGGAGCCGGGGTTCATCACAACATTGTCAGCCTGCACCCCAAGCTGGGAAATAAGCACGTTAAGCTGTTTGGCGAGGTTTATATCGACCGACGATTCCGCCCCGGCCTTGTGCCCGTAAGCCTGAACCGCCGCGACAGCCACTGTTTTGTAGTTTTCTTCACACGCCGAGAGCAACAGCACGTTTTTCCCGTGCAACGCCCCGGCGATTTTCTCAAAAAGACTTGAGTCTTTTACGGCGTTTTTACAGCCCTGTATTACCAGGGGCAGTGTTGCGGCCCCGGCGGCTTCCACGCACAGCGCGACGCACTCTTCTATTGACATGTTTTTGCCGTTGGGGTCAGCGCCGGAAAGTATCAGGCTGACAAAATCCGCCCCGGACTTTTCACACGCCCTGCGGGTTATATCCGCAATACTTTCGGCCCCCTGGTAAAAAGAGGCAAGGGCCGGCAGCGAGCGGTCCGGGCCGTCGTCGGAAAACTCTATTCCCACACGCGGCGGGTTCGCAATTGCCCCGTCAAAACTGTACAGGGGAAACACGTTTTCCCCGCCCAGAGTAATGGCACTGTCCCCCGTGCCAATTGTAACCTTATTGATTGATGCGCTGAATACCTGCGCCGTATGTTTATAGCCCATGATTAATAATACCACTACTGTGACTATAATACAAGACGGGCCAATACAAATAGCAAAGAGCAGGGAACAAAGAGCAAAGCAAGAGATTTATTCTTAACTTTGCTCTTTGCTCCTTGCTCTTTGCTCTTTTTTCTCTTTTCTCGCGTTCAGCAGCGAGTACATCACCGGAGTAACAAACAGCGTCATAAAAAAGCTCACGCTAAGGCCGCCGACAAAAGTCTGGCCTATGGGCTGAATCGTCTGCGCCCCGGCTCCCGGGAAAAAGGCGATGGGGAGCATGGCAAGAATCGTTGTCAGACTCGTCATCATAATGGGGCGCAGCCTGTTGCGGCCAGCCTCAAGGCACGCTTCGCGCAGCTTAAGGCCGCGCGCCCTCAGCAGGTTGGTATAGTCAACCAGCACAATACCGTTGTTTACAACCACGCCGACCAGGGCGACAATGCCCACTATCGAGAACATGGACATAGCCTGCCCCCCGATCTTGTAAATCCAGATAACGCCTATAAACAGAAGCGGAATCGAAAAGAAAATTATCAACGGATCGACAAACGATTCAAACTGGCTAGCCATTACGCCGAAAACCAGGAACACGGCGGTTCCGATGATTAGCACATAACGCCAGAAATACGACTGTATTTCCTGCGCTTCGCCCAGAAAGCGCACCCTGACACCTTCGCGGGGGATAAGGTACTGATGCACCGTATCAATAAGGCGGCGCTGCATGTCGGTCGCCGCTATTCCAGGGCCGAGATCGCCCGTGATGCGGACAACGCGCTCCTGCCTCTCGTGGCGTATTGACGTGGGGGCGCGGCTCTCCACGATTCGGGCGACATTGGAAAGGGGAACACGCGAACCGTTGCGGCTCATCACGAAAACGGCGTCCAGGTTTGACAGCCCCTGACGGTCGTCGTCCCTCAACTGCACCTGGACGTTTACCAGCCTTTCGCCCCTGGTCATTGTGGTGGCGGTAGTGCCGTCCATGGCGGTGCGTATTTCCGAGGCAATCGAGGCAAGGGAAAGGCCGAAACTCGCGGCGCGGTCGCGGTCAATCTCAATCTGAAGCTGGGGCGCGCCCTCGTCAATGTTTACCGTGGGGTTTTCGATCTCCGGCAGATAACGCTCGATGATGCCGTGTATCTCGTTGGCGGTATCCATAATCGCCGGATAGTTGCGCGAGCTTACGGCAATCTCAATCGCCGACGTGGTTCCCACACCCCGTCCGGCCCTGTAACTGGTCCTTATTCCGGGAATCTGGTTTGTGATAGGTGTAAGCCTGCGGATTATCGAATCAGGCGTGTCTATCTGCTTTGCCGGTTCGGGCAGGACAATCTGGAGGGTTCCCTGGTTTGCCCCGCTGCGCCTGGCGGTGAGAATCAGATGGTTGTAACCTTTCACTTCACGCTTGACAATTTCTTCCAGCCTGAACAGCATCTTCTCGGTAACGTCGATGGCGGTTCCCTGGGGCATTGCCACATTGATGTTTACATTGTCATCAACACGTATGCGCGTGTACATATTCATCCCGATGCCGCCGAATTGTTGCAGGGAGAAAACCAGAATAACGACGACAAGAGTTACGACTAACAGCCTGTGCGACAGGCAGAAGCCAAGCACGTCAGCGTATCTGTTTTCCAGGGCTTTGAAAAATCCCTCCATCGCGTCGTCCATTTTACGGAGCAGCTCGCTTTTAAGCGGCTTTTGTATCCGCGTTTGCAGGGGCAGTATCGCCCCGCAGAGGCTAGGAACCAGGGTAATGGCGACAAGCAGGGAGGCTGTCAAAGAAATTACCACAGTAAAGATAAGGTCGTTAAAAAGCTGCCCCATTTCCTTGAGATCGTTTTTATAGATAATCAACGGTATGAAAACGCACAGGGTTGTCGCCGCAGAGGCGATAATAGCCCGCATCATTTCCCTGCTTCCCAGAATAGCGGCGATGGCGGCTTTCGCCCCGCGCTCCCGGTATTTGTGGACGTTTTCCAGTATAACTATGGAACTGTCCATCGTCATACCCATGCCCATGATAAGCCCGGTCATGGTCAAGAGGTTAAGGGTAAACCCGAATATCGACATGAACATAAGGGTAAGCAGTATGGAAATGGGGACGGAAAGCCCGATTATAAGGGTTCCTTTTATATTCCGCAGGAATACCAGCAGGATGACCATTGCCAATAACGCGCCCTGCCATATGTTGTTGTACACCTGATTCAGGGTCGCCCTGATCATGCTGGTGTTATCTGACAGTATTTCAAGCGTGATCCCCTGGGGCAGTTCCGAATTGATTTCGCCTAACGCTGCCCTTACATTGTCTGACACCTTTACCTGGTTGCTGCCGCTTTCGCTTGTCACCTGTATGTAAACGCCGCTCTGCCCGTTGATCTGCACCCTTGCGGCATTGTCATTGTAGCCCAGATACACGTCGGCGACATCCTCGATCCTTACCGCCTGCGAACGGTTCGCATAGGCGATAGCTCCGCCTCCGCCTGAGGAGGAAAGGTTCACCGTCTTTACCACAAGCCGTTTTATCTGATCCAGATTGACAAGCTCTTCCTGCGTCATGATCTGGTATTCGCGGGTCCCGCGCCGCAGATTCCCGCCTGATGCCAGTACGCTCTGCCCCCTGAGCGAATTGGTAATGTCGTTTAACGTAAGGTTGAAAGCGGCCAGCCTGTTAAGCGAAACCGCCACCTTGACTATCTGCGTCGTGCCGCCCGTTACTTCGGCGGAGGCGACACCGTCTATTTTTTCGATATTGGACTGTATCTCGTCCTCGGCGAAAATACGGAGCTGGTCGGGAGGGTAATTGCCCCGTACCACAAGCCGCATTATCGGCATGGCGCTCATGTCAAAACGGCGCACGGTGGGGGTCTGCACCCCGTCTGGCAGGGAGTTGGCAAGCCTGTTTACCAGTAACTGGGCGTTATTCGCGGCCTTGTCCATGTCGGTCCCGTAGGCAAATTCCAGGTTGATAAAACTTGTTTCAAACTGGGAATTGCTGGTCATGTTGACAAGGCCCACCGAGGTTGACAGGGCGCGCTCAAGCGGCTCCGTAACGTTTTTTTCAATGTCGGCGGGGCCGGAGCCGGGAAACCGTGTAAAAATCGACAGCACGGGCCGGGCGGTTGAAGGGTAAAGATCAACCGCGAGGTTTAATACCAGGGTAACCGCGATGCCCATTGCCAGCCCGTACAGGATTACAATGGTTACAGGCCGCTTGACCGAATAATCGCCTATGTTCATTTTTTATTCCACAATTCGGACAGGGTCGCCGTCCGTAAGAAAATTCTGCCCGGCAGTTACAACCTTTTCTCCTGGTTCAACGCCGTTCAGTACTTCAAAAAATCTTTCGTTTTCAATGCCCAATTCCAGCACCCGCCGCCGGGCAATATTGTTATCATCTATAATAAATATTATCCATGAACCGTAAGTGTTGATAACCGAGGTTCTGGGAATGACCGGCACATCGGCCCTGGTTCTGGTGACCAGGCTGATTGTCGCGAACATCCCCGCCTTAACACGGAGATCCGACATGGCCTTTCCTTCCTTATCAACAAAACGGAGCCTTATCCTCAGGGTGCGGCTCGCGGGGTCAAGCACGGGGCTTACCTCGTCTACCTCGGCATAGAAGGTTTCGCCGGGAAGGGCCTCAAGTCTCACTGTGGCTCCAAGCCCCAGCTTGATCGATGAGACAAAACGCTCAGGCACAAAAGTTTCCACACGCAGGACGGAAAGATCGCCCACCACAAACAGCGCCGACTGCGCGGAAACGGTATCGCCTATACTGTACGGGGCCTGTAACACAGTCCCCGATATAGTTGAAATAACCGGGTTGAGAGAGTAAACCTCGCCGGGCCGCGAAGGATCAACCATCGCCACCACGTTGCCTATGCCAACCCTGTCCCCGATGCCCATGCGGTATTCCATCAGCTTGCCCCCGACTGTGGGGTATATCGCAACCTGGTTCCGCGCCAGCACGTCGCCGTTAATAACAACGCTGTTTTCGATGGTTCCCAATTCAACCGGTACAACCTGGACGACTGTGGCGTTACGCGCCGCGCCCTGCCTGCCTTGACCGCCCTGGGCGTTGCCCTGTCCGCTTTGGCCGCCCTGGGTGTTACCCTGACCGCCGCCGCCGGACTGTCCGCCGCCTTGCCCGCCAGCGCCTGGTGCGCCGTCCGTACCCTGTCTGCCTTGTCCGCCTTGCCCGCTTTGGGCATTGCCTTGTCCCCCGCCCGCCGCCGGGCCGCCTGCGCCCTGGCCCTGAGTGGCCGGAGAACTTGTTGCCGGCGTATCCGTTTTTTTTCTTATGGCAGTGTAGGCGATTAGCAACGCAAACAGCGCGATAAATAAAATGATAATAGCGGTAGCGATTTTTTCCTTTTTCATTTCATTAATTCCTTCCAGCTTATGTTTAATGCTGCCGAAATATCAAGTATCCTGTTAAAATAAGTAATTTCACTCTGCAATAAGCGCTGCCGCGCAGTCATAAGGTCGTTACGGGCGTCTCCCAGTTTCAGCGAATCAACCGTTCCGTTTCTGAATCCCTGCTGCATTAATTCATGCCTCCTTTCGGCGACATTCAGGTTGATGCGGGCAATCTCAACGTTGTCCCAGTAATTTTGCAGGTTTGCCGCGAAAGAGCGTATCTGGGAAGCCGCGGTATCCTCGGCGTTTTGCAGATCAAGCCGCGCCTTGTCGATTGAATATTTCGCGCCAAGAACCGACTGGTTCTTGCTCGTCCCCGGTATCCAGGGATCAATAGGAATGTTCAGCGTGGCGTTTCCTCTGAGAGTGTCGGCAAAGGGATCGAATTTACTGCTGTTCCAGGTTGTCCCCAGCGTGAGCGAAGGGGCTTTATTCGACAGGGTTGCCTGTTTCCGGGCGTTTTCCAGGCGTTCAATTTCCTGCCGCCTGCTTACAATGTCAGGCCGACGGGAAAGGTTGTCCAGGATAGCCTGTTCCGCGTCAAAAAATTCGATCTTCACTATTTCAATTTTTCCTTCAAGCACCACGTCCGCGTCATAGGCAATGCCAAGCTGGACAAGAAAATCCCCCATTTTTGCGGCATATGCGGTCTTCGCCAAATTGAGGTTATAGCGGGCGGTTTCCATATTCAGCCTGCTCTGCATCAGGGGCAGTTCCCCTAAAAGGCCGTTTCGGAACGCCACCTGGTTCCTCTCAAACTGCAACTGCTCCAGGTTAAACATATCGGCAAGCACGGCCAGGTTGTCGCGGTCGGCTATAAGGCTGTAAAAGTTCTTAGTTATCTGTATCCCGAGCTGGTTACGGGCATCTTCGTAATTCAGGAGCCTGGCTTGGTAAGCCAGCCTGATGTTTTTCATGGAGTACGGGATTCCCGCGTTGAGGGTCAGGTTTATGCCCAAACTCGCGCTAGTGCCAACCCCGTCCTTGTTTGCCTGAAAACCGTCGCCGGAAAAAAGGGGGCTGGAGTAAGACACCCCAACGCTGCCCGATACGGTGGGAAAAACCTCAGACCACAGCCTGTGGGCCGAATATCCTGCCGCCTCCAGGTCGATAAGGCTTTTTTTGAGGTTTAAATTGTTCTCGATGCCCTTTTCAATGGCATCTGCGAGGGAAATGACTATTTGCTCGGCATTCAGGCACAGGGGAAACCACAAGCTTATACATAGCAAAACGATGAGAAAAAAAACCCGCCGCACTATTTCCCCCTTTTGATATAAATCTACTATATAAGAATGAATAAAAACAAGGGAGGTTACAGGGCAAATTTGTCAGTTAGCAATTAGCAATGAGCAGGTAGCAGTTAGCAGTGTTAAGGTCGTAATCTTTGCTTCTTCTCAGGGAAGGAATTTGCCCTTGCGCTTTATTCCAATCCATGCTATTTTATTAATTAACCATGAATCAGAACCAATTAGCGATGAAAAACAGCGTATCCCGCTATAGCCTCCTCTCCCATTCCTCACTCCTAATTCCTCATTCCTCATTGGTTTTGTATCCCCC
>Ga0268262_10001993_pt1 | contig 24138 bp, 15 predicted proteins | sample TergutNc150P3_FD_190354 | JGI IMG/M metagenome (GOLD analysis project Ga0268262, IMG submission 190354) | Nasutitermes corniger P3 segment gut microbial community from laboratory colony in Florida, USA - Nc150 P3 (SPAdes) (version 2) | ecosystem: Host-associated > Arthropoda: Insects >...
GCATAACATCGTCATACATTTTCCGCCGCCCGCTCATTTCCGTATCTTCATAGCTGTTGAAAATCTGGACGAGTACGTTTCCGTAATCCGTGAAAACTTCCATTTGCCGCTGGACTTCCTTTGCGTTAAGCTGCGCCAGTGTCTGGGCGTAAGTGTGGGTTGTGTCCAACTGCAAAGACGAGGACCGTGTAAGGTTGAACACGGATAAAACCGCGATGGATACCAGAATCATTATAAGGATGATCACGGTTAATTTGACTTTTAGGCTCATGATATTACTCCATATTATTAAAAATAGCAATATTTTAGTAAAAATGCAAGCAATTAATTCACCTTAAAATTAAAAATTATTATATAATGTTTCAGAGGGAGAAAGTGTAAATGGGCAATTACAAACTTGATAATTTACTTGCAGATCGGGGGTCGAGAAAAATATACCGCGACGGGGACAAGGTAATAAAACTGAGGGACAAGGATTTCCCCGCGCCCGACGTTCTTTCAGAAGCGCACAACCTCGCGGTGGTGGGGGAGACCGCCCTCAAGGTTCCGCGTTTGGTAGAGGTAACAAAAATCGACGGCAAGTGGGCTGTAATTTGGGAATATGTCGAGGGAACTTCTCTTGATAAACTGATGGAAAAAAACAAGGACAAAGAGGACAAGTATATCGAGCGCTTTGTTGACATTCAGCTTGATATGCACCGCCACAGCGCGACAAGGCTTCCGCTTCTTATCGAAAAGATGGAGCGCAAGATAAAATCCTCCGAGCTTGATTCTACCGCCCGCTACGAAATTTTGGGAAGGCTGGCGAGCATGCCCAAGCACACAAAACTCTGCCACGGCGATTTTAACCCCGGCAATGTCGTCATTACCGACAAGGACGAGGCGTACATCATCGACTGGTGCCACGCGACTCAGGGCAACGCTTCGGCAGACGCGGCTCACACTTACCTCTTGTTTCATCTTGCGGGTAAAACCGAGCTTGCGGAAAAGTACCTAGCGCTGTTCTGTAAAAAGAGCGACACGGCGAAACAATACGTTGAGAAGTGGCTGTCCATTGTGGCGGCGTCTCAGCTTCCGAGAGCGAAAGCGGGGGAGAAGGAATTTTTGCTGCGTTGGGCCAATGTTGTTGAGTATGCCTGAATTAAAAGGAATAGCTTTAATTATAAAATACGCCGTTTTCCTTTTGCTGTTGACCGCCGCGCAGGTTTTCGCGCAGAACAATACGACAGAAATATCCACCGCCTCGCCGTGGCGAAGGTTTACCTCAAGCGTTGTTTCCATCAGGCTTGACAAGTTCCTCCTGTATACCGGCACTCAGTCGGAGATGGCCGAAATGGCGGCGAATGAATTTGATATGCCGGGATTTGAACCGTACTACGGGGGGAAATTGCCCGCTCCCGCAATAGGCGGCGAAAATTATTATATATTTAAAACTACATTTTCCGTAAGTACGGATTGCGAGAACAGGAATATTACGCTGTATATCGATCCTATGTATGTGCCGCGCGTTATTCGCGTCAATAATACCGTAATCAATGAGGCGGGCATATTCTCGGGCGGAGTATACAGCACGGGAATAGCGCTCGCTGTTCATTTGCCGCTTGGCGCCGGTTTGATTGAATATTCAGAAGATGAGTTCCCTATTGAAAATGTTCTTACAATTGAAACATTTCCTCAATATGAAAGAAACCCCCTGCCGGAATTTTCAATAGCCGAATATACCTTTAATGAAAGAAAAGTATTTTTAAAGAACCTTTTAACGTCGCATCTTGTGCTTGCCTCTCAGGTTCTTTCTCTGTTAATCGCCGCTTATCATTTCTTCCTCTATATTTCCAGAGGCCGTAAGGATATTAAGTATTTGTTTTTTTCGCTTTTGTGCCTTTCATTCTTCCTTGCGTACACCAGCGTAGGCTTTGTTTTTAACTCGCCGTATTATACGTGGATAATGAGGATAACCAGAACTTTCCAACTGCTGACTTTTCCCTTCTTTGCCGCTTTTATGCTGGAATCGGTGGGATTATTCGGAGATAAAAAAAAGTATATCATTATCAGCCTTCTTGGTTACAGCGTGCTTTGCGCCTCATACATAGCCATTCAGCAAACAAAACAATCTATAAACGCGGCTTACTCCTTTATGACGAATATAAATACGATACCTATTCTCGCCGGCAGTATTATCATTCTCTCTTACGTTGTTCTTCTGAAGAAAAACATCAAAGTAGTTCCTTTGTTTATTATCGCGCTTACCGCGGCCGGCGCCAGCCTGCGCGATTTAATCGTTCTTTCAAAAGGCATAGAGCCGCTGTTCTGGGCGGCCCCCTATTCTTTCATCTTCATGGTAATTTTAATTTACGCGATGCTGATAATCGAGGAAAATTTTATTCAGGGCGCGTTTTCCCGCTATCTTGCGCCGGAAATTATTTCCGAAATTGTCAAAGACCCCAACAAGCTGAACCTTGGCGGCGAAAAGCGCGAAATGACCGCCATATTTACCGACATTCAGGGCTTCTCCGCGATTTCCGAAAAGCTCGATCCCGCCCATCTTGTGCGGCTCTTAAACAAGTACCTTACGTCAATGAGCGACATCATAATGGAACATCTTGGAACCATAGACAAATACATAGGAGACGCGATCATCGCTTTTTTCGGAGCGCCTTTGTTCAATCCCGATCACAGCGCCCTTGCCTGCCGAAGCGCCCTCGCGATTAAGGCGGCGGAAAAGGAGTTAAACGAAATAATATACATCGAAAAGCTGAGTCCCGTGCCGATTTTTACCCGCATAGGGATAAATACCGGCGAAATGGTAGTGGGCAATATGGGCGCCGAAAAAAAGATGGATTATACAATTATGGGAAACGCTGTAAACCTAGCGTCGCGCATTGAGGGAGTAAACAAGTATTACCAAACCGGCGGTATTTTAATAAGCGAATACACAAGAGCGAAAATCGGCGACGAGTTTACCCTGCGCCGCATTGACCGCGTCCGCGTGGTGGGGATAAACACGCCGCTGCGTCTGTACGAGTTACTGCCGATGGAGACTGAACAAGGCGCTGTGGAAACCTGGGAGAAGGCTCTTGATTTGTATGAACGCAGGGATTTTAGAAAAGCTTTCGCTCTTTTTGTTTCGCTCTTAAAACGTTATCCGAAAGACAATGCCGCCAAAGTTTACGCGCTGCGCTGCAAGGCCTTTGTTGAAACCCCGCCGCCGGATAATTGGGACGCGGTGAGGAATTTGACGAATAAGTGAGACATCTGTTTCAAAGCTGTTCAAAAAAATACCTGTTCCGCCCGTCCTGTTTCGCCTTATACAGCATCTCGTCGGCCTTTTTTACAAAGTGATCCGTGGTGTGCGTGTGCAGAACTTTGCCGGTTGTGGCGCCGATGGAAATTGTAACGCATTTTGCGGCGTCGTTTTGTTCATGGGTAATGTTGCAGTTCCTTATGTTGTCAAGAAGTTTTTCCGCTATTATCTGTACGCCGTTTTTGTCGGTATTGGGCAGGACGATGACAAATTCCTCGCCGCCGTATCTTGCGACAAAATCATCCGCCCTTGTTATGCTGTTGAATAATGTCTGGGCGACTATCTTCAGGCAGTTGTCGCCTTCAACATGGCCGTAGGTGTCGTTGAACCGCTTGAAGAAGTCAATGTCGATAACCAGCATGCTCAGCAAACTGCCTGAGCGTGATAAAGAGCGTATGATGCGTTTCATGTTCTTGTCAAAGAAACGCCTGTTGTAAATGCCCGTAAGCATATCATACTCAGCGTCAACGCGGATGAAGGCGTTTGCGAACAAAAACGCGGCCGAGCGCAGCATTTCGATTACGTCGTCCTCAAAATAACGTTCTTTTCCTGTGTCGGCGAAAAGCGCGAAGCCCCAAAAAGTATTGTTGATATGAATAGGTATAACGGCAACCGAAAGGATTCCAAACGATTTTAACATGTTGGATTCGGGGTCGGACATCAGCCTTGTCGGGATGTTTATCGAATTTCCTTCCGATAACTGATATTCCCAATTGGGCATTAGTTTCATGGAAGGCATGTCGGCGAACAGCAATTCAAGCAAGTCCGTGTTGCCGCCTAAATTCCTGCCCCAGCGGTAGGCTTGGGACATGTGGGAACCGTCGGGCTCCATTTGGTTGCGGTAGAGGATTATCCTGTCAAGTCCGGCCATGTCGGCAATCAAATGCACGCCTTCCGCCATCATGTCTCCGGATTTGTCCTCGCTTCCGGATAAGAAGATCAGGGAAACCTTGTTTAATAAGTCCAGCATCTTTTCGCGGCGCTTTAAGGTTTCTACCGCGTGGTTGGCGTTTTTGGTTTTTTCATCCCTGATAATCGTGCTTGCGCACATGCGCGCGGTTGAGCGCAGCATGGCAATACAGTCCGAGTCGAAATCCCGTTCCTTTGTAATGTCATTAAAGGTGACGATGCCCCAAAATTCGCCTTCTGTGAAAACCGGCACAAGCAAAATTGACATAACGCCGCGCGAAGATAATAACGCGGCTTCATCTTCCTTGAAATCACCGCGTTTGAGGCTTATGCAGGAGTCGTCTGACATAATTGAAATCCAGCGGCTGATTGCCGGATTTATGGGTATTTCTTTCAAATCATCTTCAATCGGAGCCGTTCCGCCTTTAAGCCTGTCCCAGCAGTATTTTTCTCCGCTGAGCATGACATCCCTGTTCAAAATACGGAATACTGTAATCCTGTCCAAACCCGCCGAGGCCGCAATAGGCTTTAAGCCTTTTGACATAATATCGTTAAATTCTTTCTCGGAATAGGAAACAAATATTTCAAGCGCTTTATTTAAAGCGTTGGCATAAAGATCGCGGCGCTCGGTTGCGTTAAATTCTTCGTACATCCGGTTTGGGTCAGTCAATGTTGTTCCTCTGTAAATAACAAGATGATATCATTCATATATTATTTGGCGTGAGCCGGCGTCTTTCGGTGCCGGTTCATACTTCCTCAAGCCTCTTTATTACCTCGTTCATTTTGGAGATGTCGACTTTTTCACGTATCCATTTTATCAAGTCGCCGTTTTCATCGTATTCATTTTTTTCAAGTTCGGACATGATGTCTTCTATGCCGTCCATGTCGTAACTTTCACAATTTTTCCGCAGACGGATCAGCAGATCCTTGTCGGGGGCTTTAACGCGCGGCTTTGTCTTTTGAACGACATTCTTGTCCAGCCATTCTTTTATATTGGCGACAAGCACTTCCGTATCGGCAATGAGTTTGCCGTTCTTTTCCAAAACAGCCTGCAAATTGCCGGCCCTGGACTGGTTTTCCATTTCCAAAGCCTGTACCCGTATGTCTTCCGCGCCTATTCCCGCGCTCGTTCCTTTTAACCCGTGAACGGAGATCCTGTAACTTTCAAGATCCTCCGCCGTAACGTTTTTCAGTTTTTCCAAAGTTCCGGGCGTGTTTGTAATGTACGATCGCAAGAGGGGCAAATATATGCCTGTATCGCCGGCGTACAGGGAAAGACCCTTCTGCGCGTCCACTCCGGGTATGTTTATTACCACTTCTTTTTCTTCTTCTTCAACAATGTCGGGCGAGTCGACGTTTTTGTCGCGGTTTCTTTCATACACCCATTTCCTTAAGACCGAGTCCATCTCCATTACGTCTATGGGCTTGGTTACAAAGGCCTGGAAATCGTGGGCGTAGAACATCTTGTCGGTTCCCTGTATGGCGTTGGCGGTAAGGGCGATAATCGGCACCTTTCTCGCGTATTCCGTGCCTAAGGCGCGGATCTTGTCCACCGTTTCTATGCCGTCCATTCCCGGCATCATGTGGTCCATAAAAATTACGTCGTAACGCGGGGATTCCGCTTTTACCCTGTCAATCGCGGCCTGCCCGTTGTCCAGAAGATCAACCTGCATTTTGTATTTGCGAAGGATGCCGGACGCCACGTCCAGGTTGGTCTGCATGTCGTCCACGACAAGCACTTTCGCGTAGCTTAAATTGACCCTTACCAGTTTTTGGGTAATGATGCGTTTGTTGTCGGTATAGCTGAAACTGCGGAGTTTTTCCGCGACATCCTTTCCCAAAACCGAATCGTTAACAAAACCCTGCCTTATGCGGAAAAAGAACGTTGAGCCTTTGCCTCTTTCGCTTTCTACGGCCAACTGCCCTTCCATCATCTGTACCAGATTTTTGGTTATGGCCAGTCCCAATCCCGTGCCTTCAATGTGGCGGTTTGCCTTGTCGTCAACCTGGTAATAATCCATGAACAGCTTTTTTTGGCTCTCTTTTGGTATGCCCATGCCCGTGTCGGTAACGGCAAAATCTATCCATACCGAAGAAGCGCCCTCAATCGTTGATCTTACTTTGAGCGTGATGTGTCCCTGCTGTGTGTATTTGATCGCGTTGGTGAGCAGATTGGTTAACACCTGTTTCACGCGCAGATCGTCACCGTAAAGGTTGTTCGGCAGATCCTCGGTAATGTCAAGATGGAACTCTATGGGTTTCTCGCCGAGGCGGGTAATGGTAAGGGTGGCAATGTCGTTTAATAAACTGGCGGTGTAATATTCAACCGGCGACAGGGTAAGCTTGCCGGACTCGATTTTGGAGAAGTCGAGAATGTCGTTTACTATGCTTAATAGGGTAGTGCCGGCGTTGTTTATCTTTATTAAATTATCCGTAGTATGTTTGTCCAGAAGTTCGTCTTCAAGTATTAAGTTGGTAAGCCCTATAACAACGTTAAGCGGAGTGCGAATCTCATGGCTCATGTTGGCGAGGAAGGCGCTCTTGTGCTTGCTGTCCGCGTCGGCTTTTGCCTTTGCCGCGTCTACGCGGATTAGGACGGTTGCCAGCGCAGTCGCCGCCAATAAAACTATCACCAGCAGAACAACCGTAAATTTGACCATGGCTTTGATGTCTTTAAGAATGTAAGATTCTGTTGAACCGACCATAACCGCCCATGTTGTCGGGGAAGCGGAAAGGGGAATAGGGGCTATGCTCATATACATGGTTGTTTTTAGTTCGGGATCGTAATTCGCGACTTCGAATTCCTGCGCTTTACCAATAGCTCCGACGACTTCTTCTAAATGCTCGCCGTATTGCGTTTCCGTATTAATTGTTTTTCCTATAAAGCCAGGCAGATAATTTGCCAAAATAAATCCGGTGTTGGTATAAATCGCCATACTGAAAATTTCATTGGGAGTGTTGATGGCGTCCATTATCTGGGGTTGTATCAGATCAATATTAAACCGGCAGCCTATAACCCCGACTGATTCATTAAGGCGTTTATTAATAATGGGAACCATGATTCTTACGCACCAGGTGTCTTTTCCCATAAATTTAAAGATGGTGGGGTCAACCATTTCAACTTTTTTACCGTTGGGTCCGTTAAGGTGATCTATCGCTTCGCCGATAACATTGCTGATTGTTCTTTCTATATAACCGTTTTCCCTTGTTAAAGCAAAAGCGAATTGTCCCGTTTCGGTTGAGCCTGTCCTGCCTATGTATTTACTGTCCATGCCGTCAATGGCGTTAGGTTTCCAGACGGTAAACATACGGACAAATTCCGGCATGTCCTCAAAAACAGCCTGCATCGTATTTTCATAATCCGTGCGCCGCACATTGGGATCCAGGCTTTCATAAAAGTTCATAACATTCGATAAGGATTGCAACACTTTTATATAGCCGTCTATTTTGCCGTCCCAGTACTGGGCGTACTGGCGCGACAGATACATGGTTTTCTGCCTGGACAGGTTCAATGCCACGTCGGACGCGTTACGAAGCTGAATTATAGGAACGCCCGCCGCTATGATAACCATAATGGCGATCATGATAATACTGAGTTTGACTCTTGTTTCCATTTTTCTTTCCTTAAGCCATTACAATACAATCATGCCGCAGGCGTTTTTTTGGCTCATTATGAGAATTTTATCATTTTCAATTAAAAGTATCAAGCATATAAAGATTGTTATAATTAACTTAAATATGAATGAAGACGTATCATAACTTCTTCTAAATCCAGCGGCTTGCCTACATGGCTGTCCATGCCGGAAGCGAGGCATTTTTCAATGTCTTCTTTGAACACATTCGCCGTCATTGCAATAATAGGGATTTTCCTGCCGGCTTTGGGTTTCTCCGCTTCGATAGCGCGAATTTGCCGCGTTGCGTCGTAGCCGTCCATTTCGGGCATCTGCACGTCCATGAAAATCAATTCGTATTTGTCCGGAGCTTCTTTGAACTTACGCACCGCCTCTACGCCGTTTTCAGCGTAGTCTATTTCTATCTTTGTCGGTTCAAGCAGGGCCTGAACAATTTCGCGGTTAATTTCCACGTCCTCGGCAAGCAGTATATGCCGCCCGGCGAATATGCCGTTAATGTCGGCGGTTTGCGTTTTCTCTGTTTTTTGATTAACACCAAGACATTCCCTGATTACTTCCGCGATTGTAGAGGGGAAAAGAGGTTTCGACAGGAACTTGTCAACGCCCGCCGCTTTCGCTTCTTTTGCAATCGCGCCCCATTCGGCGGCGGAAATCATTGTTACAATTGAATTATCGGACTTTCGAGATTTTATTTCACGGGTAAGCTGTATGCCGTCTATGCCCGGCATTTTCCAGTCTATAAAATAAATATGGTAACTGCCTTTTTGATCGATAATTTCAAGCGCTTTTTCCCCGCTTATTGCCGTATCGCAGGATGAGCCGAACATCTGAGTTACTTCCGTAAAGTAAGTTAAAATATCCGGGTCGTCGTCTACGGCTAAAATACGTATGTCTTTTATGTTAACGTCCGGCAGGTGTTCCTGTTTATCATCTTTGCCGCGCTTAACATGAATTGTAAAAGTAAATGTGGAACCTTTTCCGGGCTCTGAATTAATTGAGATTGTCCCGCCCATCATTTCAACTATGTTTTTTGAAATAGCGAGTCCAAGACCTGTGCCGCCGTATTTGCGCGTTGTGCTTGATTCTGCCTGTTCAAAAGACTGGAACAATTTTTTCTGCTGTTCGGGGCTTATGCCTATTCCCGTGTCGGTTACCGAAATTTGCAAAGTACAGTTGTCGTCCGCTTTTTCCGCAAGGCGTACCGCAAGGCCTATTGCGCCCTTTTCGGGGGTGAACTTAACCGCGTTTCCCAACAGGTTGGTAATCACCTGAGCTATCCGCTGGTCATCGCCTATTATGGTGCGCGGGATGGAACGGTCTATATGTACGGAAAGTTCCTGATGTTTTTCGTCTATGCGGAAGTTGACGACATTCACCACGCGGCGCAGCATTTTTTCAAGTTCAAATTCCGCGGGGGCAAGTTCAAATTTGTTCGCCTCGATTTTCGACATGTCCAGAATGTCGTTAATTACGCCAAGCAGGTGGTTGGAAGCGTCCTCTATTTTTGTAAAGCAGTAATCTTTGCGTTCGATGTTCGGAGCGGTTTTTCCTATCGTGGTCATGCCGATAATGGCGTTCATGGGCGTGCGTATCTCGTGGCTCATGGTGGCGAGGAAGGTGCTCTTCGCACGGCTGGCCGCTTCTGCCGCTTCTCTTTGTCTGTCCTTGTCCAGCAGCATATTCTTGGTATCAGTAATATCCATGAGAGCGCCCGCGACGCGTACGGCGGAGCCGTCCTTTCTGCGTATGGATTCTCCCGAAGCGCGGTAATAGGCGTATTCGCCGGTCTTGCGCAACAGGCGGTATTCCACGTCGTAGGGAGTCTTGCCCGTCTTGTCCAGCATGTGCGCCGCGAAAGCGGCTAAGCTCCTTTCCTTGTCTTCCGGGTGAAGCAGATTGCTCCAACTGCTGAGTATATTGGGGAAATCATTTTCGTCTGTATAACCAAGCATGTGCCTGAATTCCTGTGACCATACGAAGGTGTTGTTCGGGTTTATGGGATCGTCCTGTACCACTTCCATGTCCCAAAGGCCTATCTTGGACGCCTGAACAACCAGATTCAATTTGGCAAGCTGCAGTTCGTTTAATTCTATGGCGCGCGCCAGCTGAAGTTCCCTCTGATAAATTTCGGTCATGTCAAAAATATAGGCGACAATGGCATAACTGCCTTTATAGGGAATTTTTTTAAAATCCACGCTTAACCTGTGCGTCTTGCCGTTAAAAGTCAATTCCGTTTCGAATTGAACCTTTCTCTCAACAACGGCGGTCTTAAGCCGCTCGGCAAGAGACTGGGGAAGGCCCCCGTCGGAAAGGACGGATGGTAATGTTCTGAATACAAGATCATAAAATCCGTTAAGCAGTTCTTCTTTTGTTTTAAAGCCGGTAAACGAGACCGCTTCGGGATTGCAGTCGATTACCTTGAAAGTGTCGTCGAATAAAATATTGATATGCGGGTTTGACTCAAATATGGCGGCTATTGTAAGCAGCGCTTCTTCCTGCGCGGCGAGGGCGGCGTCCACAAAAGAATTTATGCTTTCCACAACTTCTTTGTAAGCTCCGCTGAAATGTCTTGAGTTCAATTTTGTGTCGGTTTGAAAGTGCTTGCTTAAATCTTTCAGGTTCGAGGTAAGCAAATTTACAATGTCTACGATGTTGGTAAAACTCTTTGCCAGCATTCCTGTTTCATCATTCGTGTAAACATCGATATTTACGTTTAGATTGCCTTCCGCCACATTATTGGCTATGTCGGTCATATTTCTGATAGGCCTGGAAATGAGCGAGGCGATTAACAAAGCTAATACAATTGAAATAACGCCTGAAACCGCGAAAATAACAACTAACAGCAGTTTGGATTGACCGGCGATAACCAGCGCGTTATTAATCGATCTTTCCTCTACGACATTTGCCAGCTCGCACATTTCATTGGCAATCTCGCTTGCTTCGTCCGCGTAAGTTCCCATATTGTTGACTATTTCCAAACAACGGTCATAATTGCCGGCCAGCGCCGCTTCCGTTATAGGGTCGCAGGCTTCTTTTTTGTACCGTTGTACGTATTTCTTGAGCGTATTGGCGTGTTCCAGCCGAACGTTTCTTTCCCTCTCATTCAAAAGAGGGTTTTCTTTCAAAAGTCTTTGAAATTCCTGTATGGTATTCATAGCCGCTTCATAAGCCGCTTCCGCGTCATCATACAGGTTATTGATCTTTGTCTTGTTGCCCATAGGCGCGAAGGCGGTAATAATGCTCGTAATCCTGCGCAGTTCATTGTACGATGACTGGGTTTCTACAATGGCGCCTCTTATGGTTATGGGGTATTTTATTGTATTGTTATAAATAACCGAGACTTTGTTCAACCGGCTGACGGAGAACAGGGCCATACCCATCAGCATTATGATAATCAGCGCGAAACCGATAATCATTTTTGTCTTAATTTTAAGATTATTGAACCAATTCATAGCATATCCGCGTTAAAAGCGCTCATTTTGCGTTGAATTTGTCGGATTATGGCTATAATTGGCAACTTTTTTACTCATTACCTGTATTTTAGCACATTCAGAACAAGGATTTCAAGAGAAAAAGGGAAAAAGAGGTATCAGGCACTTATTAATCCGTTATGAAACCCACAGTTACACCGGTATTGTCGCCGTGGGGAGTTTCCGCGCTCCCTATAATCGGGGCCGGAGACGCGTTCGATTGTGTCCCTGCCGGCATCTGCGGCTTGTAGACAGAATCCCCAAGCGCGAGCGGGTTTACCGCGCTGCCATTCTGATCCGTTGTGCTGTTAGACCCCGTTGTTACAAGCGTCGCCGTTCCGCGCGTCCCCTTGAACAACACGTTCCCGCTTATTACATAGAGGTTCCGCGTGTCCAGCTCAAAACTCGTTCCGCGCACAGAAGCCGTCGCGCTGGGAGTGCTTACCGACATTGAAGCCTTACCGCCGGCGGGCGGTTTAACGTCTACCCGCACCCGTCCCGCCTGGAGGTTCACGTTCAGGGTTTCGCTTTCCGATGAAACGCGAATTTCCGTAAGCGTAAGACGCGTTAAAGGGCGCACCATGATAACCGTACTTCCGACTTCAATCAGAGCGGTACTCTTAAAACTAGTGGAAACAACCGTATCCTGATTTACAATATCTCCGGCTTTCGCCGCGGCAAAGACGTTTGAATTTGCTTTTTTCAATTCCACCGTGCCGGACATTTCTTTAATCACTCCGTTCTGAGCGAAGACGCCCGCGGCAGCCAGTGTTAAAACAATCGCGATAATTTCCTTTTTCATATTTTATTTCCTCCTTAATAAATTCCAAAAATCCTTAGATTTAAAACAACGATATAACGACATGAAGTTCCACTCGCAATTTTATATTTTCATCCGGCACAGCGTTTCCAAGCGAAGGCATATAAGCGCCTCCTCCAAGATTTACGCTGATGTCCGGAGCGGGGCTCCAATAAAGGACCGCGTAAATTTCTCCGCCCAGCCTGTTCTTGCCCGCGCTGTCCGAATCGGTGAGTAAAAAGTAAGCCGGATAAAGCCCAGCGGAAAACGTCTCGTGCAGCTTTGCCGTGTAGTCCAGCGAGAGCATCGCTATACCCGAAAGCTTAGGCTCCAAAACATGTCCCTGCGAGTTTGTCGTCAAAGGCAAAAACGCCGCCAGATTATCGCTTTCCCCGCTTGAATACTTTGCGCCCAGCGAAATGTAGTGAACGGGGTTTCTCCAGCCAAAAGCCGCTTCCAGCGCAAAGGCCGAGCCGGTTTTATCGTTTGCCTCGATAAGCTCGAAGCATCCGCCCAGATCAAAACTAAAAGCGCCGAACGGAACCATTATTTTTCCCGCGAGATACTGGCTGTTCACTTCCTCATCCGTAAGGTCAAACTGGCCAAGCAGCGAAACCCTTGCCATGACTTTTTCCCAAAGCCCTTTATGCTCCCAATCAAACGCGGCAAGAACGCGCTTGGGCGCGAAATAGCTGTTCGCGAAATCGCCGTAATCCAGCGCGGTATTGTTCGCCCTGTATTCATTCTCTGTCATTTCGATATTGACGCGTTTCTTGTAGAGAAGCCCCGTATACCACGCCCCCGCGCTAAAACTTCCCATATCATTTTCATAATTAATCCTCACTCCGTCAAAAAGGCCGGAGGCGATGTATCCAAGCGGATCATCATAAGACATACGCCCCAAGGTGAAAACCACGCTGCCGGGCCGCAAGGTTAAATCCGTCCGCAGCAATTCCGGCACAACCCCCTGCGGATCATTCTGATAAGTAACCCCGGCGGAAACATAAAAATCCCCCGTATCCCCGACAAGCCCCGATATTCTTGGAATGGCAATCCCCGTGTAGGTGAAGGCGGCATCACCGTCCGTATCTGAAAATTCGGCGGTCTGATCTAAAATTATTCCCACATCAATAGCGAAGAGGGAATTAGCAAATAATAAATAACAAATAATAAATAATAAAGTTAAGAGTGGCTTTTTTTCATTCATATTTCCTCTTTGATTTTTTCTCATTTCTTTTCCTCTTCCCTTTGTTATTTGTTATTTGTTCTCTGTTATTTGATCCAATGCTTTGTTTACTGTGTAAAGCAAAAGGTCTCCTGATACGAACATCTGCGGATCCGCCCTGCCTTGAATTATTCCCCTGTAGACCATGGCGCGGTAGGCGTAGTGCGGATTTTTGAAAAGCGAGAAGAGCGCTCCGCCTTTTATTTCAAAGGCCTGCACTAGTAGAAGCGAAAGACCGCCCAGCATGGCGTCGCTGTCCGCCTGCGCGTTTTTCGGCAGCCACCCGCGTTCCATCGCGAAAGTGAAAGCGTCATCGGCGCTTGTTTGTTTTTCTGCGTCCAGTCGCCCCGACGCTTCCAGCACCATCAAAGCCGCGTCGCGGTAACTCACGCGGTTTTGTTCCAAAAGTTTTTCAATCCTTTCCGCTGTTTGGGCGGAGAGGAAACTTGTTCCAAGGAACATTCCAAAGAACAGGTAACAGATAACAAAGAACAAAGTTAAGACTTTTTTGTTTTTCATCATTCCTCCAATGGCGCTTGTTTTTTGTGTTATTTTCATGCTATATTTTCCTTATGAGTATTACGCAAACTGTAGAGATACCTGCCAGCCATAAGCTGACTATTGACGTGCCGCCCGAAGTACCAACAGGGCAGGCTAAAATAATCTTTTTTCCTATTTCGGCTGACAAAGAGAAGACACAAAGGTCTGAAGCGAGAGACATTGAACTTTTCCGTCTCCATGCGGACGAGCTTAACTCCGAAGCGGAAGACGTGCTGTCGTACCAAGTTTCGATCTTTGAGGATTAAGGGAGCAAACCATGACTGAACAAGCTGAATTGATAAAAGAAATTGATAAACTTCCCGCCAAATATATTGGCGAAGTACTTGATTATGTCGGGTATTTGCGGAAAAAAGCGCAGAATGAAAATGCTGATGATATTGAAGCGTATAAGGCAATGGCTGCCGATACTGAACGCGAGCGGGAAGCCTGCGAATGGTGCAACGCCTATTTTGGCCCTGCTGATTCCAAGCCGGTAAAATCTGCATGATACGTGGCAGTGTATGGTGGGTTGAGTTCGATCCTGCAGTAGGAACAGAAATACATAAAACAAGACCGGCTGTTATTGTAAGCAATGACACAGCCAACAAATTCCTTGCCAGAGTAGTAGTAATTCCGCTTACCAGCAATACTTCCCGCATATATCCCGGCGAGGCAATAGTTACCGTGAACGGAAATAAAAGTAAAGCCATGACTGACCAGATTATGAGCGCGGATAAAAGCCGCCTAAAAAACAAAATAGCGGAATTATCTGATACAGATATGGTTTCTCTTGAAACAGCCATGAAACGGTTTTTTAACCTGTTGTAATTAGTTAATTCTGTTATCATCCCTTTCCTCTTTCCCACGCTATATCCGGTGTCGGGCACCTTAATTTGGCATTCTTAGTATGGGCAGATTGGTGCTTGAATTCCACTCCCACACAGTTTCAAAGTCCCACGCGGAGCCGCCATCGGCTTTACTCCAGTTATCTTCATTTAGCCACCAGCTTGCATTGCTCCATTCTGTCGAAGAAATATCCTTGCCGTCTCCATTATCTAGTCCTTTATTTGACCAATTCGTAGACGTACTCGAGTTAGACGTAATAAATTGCGTCATATTGTCACGCCCGTAGTTGTTTATCAGTGTGCCGCCGGAGCTAGACACAACACGCCTAGCGGAGTTGGTGTTTTTTGTAGTAATTTTCTGGTTCAATGCCACGCAGTTTTGTATTACTACTGTACTTCCTCCCTCTGGATTTGTCTGTACTCTTCCCACCACGCCGCCGACTCCGACGCTGCCTGCTCCAGTGTTTCCTGAAATATTACCGGTGGCATAGCAGTTTTTCACCTGTGAAACCGTATTACCACCTAAAAAACCAACCACACCGCCGACTGTTTCGCCGAAACCAAAAACATCGCCCGTGGCGTAGCAGTTTTCCACTGTGCTGTTCAGGCTATAACCTACCAAGCCGCCGACAAAACTGCCATTACCACTAAAGGTACTGTTTCCTGAAACCTTACCCGTGGCGTAGCAATTTATAACCATGCTGTTGCCTAAGTTTTCTCCCACCACGCCGCCGACATAGCTGTTTCCTGAAACTTCACCCGTGGAGTAGCAGTTTATCACTGTACCTTTTCTGTTACTTCCAACCACGCCGCTGATATATTGGGTTCCTGAAACTTCGCTCGTGGTGTGACAATTTTCAATTGTGGCGGTGCCGGTGACTCCGGGGATGCCGCTGTCTCCACTGTTTACCCCAACTACGCCGCCGGCATTTCTGCCTCCTGTAACAGTGCCCGTAACATAGCAGTTTATCACTATGGCGTCGGTGCCTGTTAATCCGTTGACGACTAAACCGCTGTTCATCCCAACTACACCGCCGACACAGTCTTCTCCTGAAACACTGCCCATGACGAAACAGTCTTTCACCGTGCCGTCATTAGTTCCCGCCACGCCGCCGACATGATCTTTGGCTTTGATATTGCAATTTTCAAGACCGACGTTTTGCACAATGGCTTCGGCTCCGCTTATGTAACCGAACAAGCCTTGGTATTGCGCGTTTGAGCTATCAATTTTTAGGTTGTTGATAGTAAAGCCGCCCCCGTCATAGCTGCCTGTGAAAGGTGAAGCTTGTGATCCAATCGGCGTCCAGTCACCTGCATTGGTTAAATCAATAATAGTCGTCTGTCTGTAACACTTGTCTAAGCTCCAGTTTACATAAGCTGTGTCAGCGACAGGTTTCCCCACACGGCGTAAGTCCGTAACATTGCGAACCGAAAAGGGGTGAGCGGAACTGCCGTCATTAATTGTAATTGTCACCGTTTCGCTTTTCGCTGTGTTTGTTTTGTTTCCGCTATCGCCGTTGTCGTTTATCGTGTTGGTAACTACACAATAGTAATAATAGTCTCCGCCATCGCTTGTATTCGGCTTAAACAAATTCTCTTTTGATCCTGCATTAATATCTGCTGGTGAAGTAAGCGCCGTACCTTCGACGCCGCTTTGTAATGCCTTGTACCATTGATAAGATAATACTCCTCCGTCTGTTACTACGGCATCTATAGTCAATATTGCCGTATATTGATTATAAACACCGCCTTGCGGCTCTATGGTGATTGTAGGCTCTGCGGCGTTGACAAGGACGCTAACCTCTACCTTTACCGTATTGCTCCACGTCGTCGCGACCTTCCCCTCCTCTTCCGGTATTTTCGCGTTGAAGTTGGTAACTATACAAAAGTAATAAAAAGTTCCTTCCGTATCCGTAGGCGGCGTATACTTTCTTGACGTTGCGCCGCGAATCAGCGAATACTCACCTTCGGCCGTCTTCATACTGCACCACTGGAAAGAGAGGGCTCCGCCGTCATTTACCCTGGCATCAACGGTCAAGGTTACTTCTCTGCCTATGGTAACAGCAGTGTTTTTAGGTTGGGTGGTTATTTCCGGAGGCTCGGCAAAGTCGCCTACAAACACACGCGCCGGTCTGCTGGGTATTGGCGTTGATGAGAGTTTTCCACTTACGGAGTTGGTAACAACTACATAGTAGTAAAGAGGTCCCGTATTCGTGCCCGTAGGCGTGTAGCTTGCTGATGTCGCGCCGGGAATCGGCTCTCCTCCGAAATTGTAGTTATCTTCTTTCCAGTACCACTGGAATGAAAGGTTTCCGCCGTCGCCCGGCTTGTCAACAGCGACAGTTAAAGCCTCCGCTTCCGCTCCAACATTGTAGGCGGCGCCCCGGGGTTGTTCGGTGATGACAGGCGGCTCCGGCCTATTAACGTCAAAGGCTATAATATGAATAGAATTTTCTCCGTCTGTTATTTCCACGGGGTTAAATTCCGCAACGCCCCGCGCGAAGAGTTTTTCCGACTCCGACAAATCGAAGATCTTCATCGTTACCGTGTATTCCCCTTTTTTAATATAACCTCTGAATTCTCTTTTCCCGGACGCCTGGAAGCTCTGTACACTTCTGTCTTCCAGCGATTTAAAATAAACAACATATTTCAAATTGGCAAAATCATCATCGCTGGTAGGGGGATAACCAACTGCCCGGCTGTTACCGGCGTTTGTATTGCTGTTTCCAATAATTATAGTAAAAGCGCCTTTCCCAAAACCGCCTTGTTCATCTTCGTTTATAGCGAAGGGATTTAAACACGCTGTCAGCGCCATTAACAACACGACTGCCGGCAAGATAAAAGAAAAAATTACCGGGACGGTTTTTTTAAGGATACTTTTCATGGCTTACTCCTTTGAGAAAACAGAACGAACATTTTATACAGAATAAAACATTTATATATAAATAACAATGGAGTATTTTTGGATCATGACAAAAGAGCGAAAAGCGTAAAAAGGTATAGATTTTTTTCCTAAAGACTCACACAAAGACACAAAGGCACAAAGAGCACAAAGAAGAATTTTAAGGTTTTTGTTCGTTATCTTGTCGTGAATTTATCAAAACCTAGCTTACTTTCAACAACCCTTTCTTCTCTTCCTTTGTGATCTTTGTGTTCTTTGTGCCTTTGTGAGATTTAAAGGGGAAAATGCCTTTGTGCCTTTGTGTGAAACAATTCCCTGCCAAGTACTGTAAAATTAACTAATTTTATTGTATCCTTACCTCAAGAGTGAAAACCATTGCGCAAAATATTTAAATACCTAAAACCCTTTACCCCTCTTTTTATCCTCGCCGTGCTGATTCTCTTTCTGCAGGTGTTTTGCGATCTAAGCCTGCCGAACCTTATGGCCCGGCTTGTGAACGGTATCCTCGCAATTAACGCGCCGGAAAACGGCTCTTCAGAAAACATCCTCGGCATGGGTTTGGAAATGCTGGCTCTTGCGCTGACAGGCGGGGCGGCGGCGGTCAGCGTGAGTTTTCTTTCCACGAGAATAGCCGCCGGAATCGCGCGCGATCTCCGCTTCGTCGTGTTCCAAAAAGTGGAAAGTTTTTCCAGCCGCGAATTCGACACCTTTTCCACGGCATCCCTTATCACGCGCTGTACCAACGACATCAATCAGGTGCAGGGAATTTTTATCATGGGTATACGCATGATCTGTTACGCGCCGATTATGGGAATAGGCGGAATTGTCATGGCGGTTAACAAAGCCCCCGGCATGAGCTGGATTATAGTCCTTGCGGTGTTGGTCCTTATCTTACTTGTGGTAGTGATGGTTTCCCTTGTTATGCCCAAGTTTAAACTCATTCAAACTCTGGTTGACCGCATGAACAGGTTTGCGAGGGAGACGCTTAATGGCCTCATGGTAATACGCGCGTTCGGGGCGCAGGATCATGAAAAGAAAAGGTTTGACGGCGTTAACAAAGATTTAACCAAGACATCTCTTTTTGTAAACAGGATGATGATTTTGCAGATGCCGCTTATGCAGTTTGTCATGAACTCCGCCATTATTTTGATTATCTGGACGGGTGCGCACAGGATCGCGGCTTCTTTTATGGGCGTTGGCGATATGATGGCGTTTATCCAGTATACTATGCAGATTATTTTTTCTTTCCTTTTCTTTTCTATGATGTTTGTCATGATTCCCAGAACCGCCGTTTCCGCGGACAGGATAGCGCAGGTGCTGAATACGGAAGTATCCATCCGTGATCTTGAAACACCGGCGGCCGCGGAGAAAGCGTCTTCCGGCACGCGCCGGGGCGGAAAGGTTGAATTTAAAAACGTGTCTTTCCGTTATGAGGGAGCGGCGGAAGACGCGCTGAAAAATATCAGTTTTACCGCCGAGAGCGGACAGACTACCGCGATTATAGGCGCGACAGGTTCGGGTAAATCGACAGTCTTAAATCTTATTATGCGTTTTTACGATGTTACCGGCGGAAATATAGCGCTTAACGGCGTCGATTTAAGGGAACTTCCGCAGAAACAGCTTCGCGGCGGGATAGGTTATGTGCCGCAAAAGAGCATACTGCTTTCGGGGACAGCGGCTTTCAACCTGCGTTACGGGAAAACAGACGCTTCAGACGCGGAGATTCGCGAGGGGGCGGAGATTGCCCAGATAATGGATTATATAGAAGAAAAAGAGGAAAAGTTTGAGTCTGTGATTGCTCAGGGAGGGGCGAATGTTTCGGGCGGACAGAAACAGCGGCTTTCCATCGCGAGGGCTTTAATCCGCGATCCGGAGATACTCATTTTTGACGACAGCTTTTCCGCTCTCGACTTCGCCACAGACGCGCGTCTGCGGCAGGCGTTGGAAGAAAAGAGAAAAGAAGTTACAAAGATCATTGTTGCCCAACGTGTGGGAACCATTATGCACGCGGACAAGATCATCGTGCTGGAAAAGGGAAAGATCGCGGGTATGGGCAGGCACGATGAATTAATGGAAATCTGCGCCGAATACAAAGAGATTGCCGAGTCCCAGTTCTCTCACGGAGACATTTCATGAGCGACGGCAGAGGCGCTCCCGGCAGGGGATTGGGCGTGCGCGGACCGGGATTCAGCAGAGGCGGGCCCGGCGGACAGTTCGCCGCCATGGGAGCGAAGGCGAAAGACTTCAAAGGCACCATGAGGCAGTTAGCCGCTTACTTAAAACCATTTCGTCTAACAATTATCATCGTTTGGGTTTTAGCTTTAATTTCCACGGCCTTTACGATTGTAGGACCCCGCGTTATGGGAATGGTTACTGACGAAATTATAGCGGGAATTTCACGGCAGACATCCGGGACCGGTCTTGTCGACTTTAGCAGGATCGCGCAGATTCTTATCATACTTTTAAGCCTCTACCTTGTAAGCGCTTTTTGTTCGTGGATACAGGGCTTTTTAATGACCGCCGTCAGCGTAAAAGTCACCTACACTCTAAGAGATGACATCAATAAAAAAATTCACCGCCTGCCTTTCAAATATTTTGACGGCGTTACCCACGGCGAAGTTCTTTCCCGCCTAACCAACGATGTTGACACCGTTAACCAGACCCTCACCATGAGCCTTACCCAAATTATTACTTCGATAAGTTCCGTAGTGGGAATATTATGCGTCATGTTCTCGGTAAACTGGATACTCACCGTCATATCAATTTGTTTTCTTTCTCTAACGATACTTTCGATAACCCTGATTGTTAAACAGTCCCAGAAATTCTTCAAAGCGCAGCAGAAAAGCCTTGGGAACGTTAACGGCCATATTGAGGAAATGTTTTCCAGCCACATCGTGGTAAAGGCGTTTTGCGGCGAAGCCGATTCCGTAAAAACCTTCGATTCATTGAACAAGGAACTTTACAAATCCGCGTGGAAGGCAAACTTCCTTTCCGGTCTTATGATGCCCATCACCGCCTTTGTCGGCAACTTAATCTACGTCGTGGTTTGCGCAGCCGGCGGATTTTTCGTCCTGCGCGGAATGATCAGCATAGGCGGCGTTCAGGCTTTTCTTCAGTACATACGCTCCTTCAACCATCCGCTTACCAACATCGCCAATATTTCAAACATACTCCAGCAGACCGCCGCGGCGGCGGAACGGGTTTTTGAATTTCTCGCCGAAACCGAGGAGATACCCGATCCCGACCAAGCCATACCGCCGCCTTCCCATCTCAGCGCTGTGGTCTTTGATCACGTCCGATTCGGCTACGATCCGGCAAAGCCTGTAATAGGGAATTTCAGCGCCCGCATAGAACCGGGCCAAAAAATCGCGATAGTGGGGCCGACAGGCGCGGGCAAGACGACGATAGTAAAACTGCTCATGCGTTTTTACGATGTGACGGGCGGCTCAATTTCCATAGGCGGGGACGACATCCGCGCCTTTAAGCGGCAGGATCTCCGCTCGCTCTTCGGAATGGTATTGCAGGACACATGGCTTTTTTCCGGAACCATTGCGGATAACATACGCTACAGCCGGGTCGAGGCGTCCGAAACGGAAACTGAAGAAGCCGCAAAAGCCGCGCAGGTGGATCACTTTGTTAGAACTCTCCCCGGCGGCTACGGCATGGTACTTAACGAGGAAAGCGACAATATTTCCGCGGGGCAGAAACAGCTTCTTACAATCGCTCGCGTAATTCTGGCGAACCCCGGGATGCTCATTCTTGACGAGGCGACAAGCAGCGTAGACACCCGCACGGAACGGCTCATTCAAAAAGCCATGGATCTGCTGATGAAGGGCAGAACCAGTTTCATAATAGCCCACCGCCTTTCCACAATCCGCAACGCCGACCTAATTCTTGTCTTAAAAAACGGCGAGATTATCGAACAGGGGAAACACCGCGAGCTTTTGGACCGCAACGGTTTCTACGCGGAACTTTACAACAGCCAGTTCGCGGGCAGGGCAATATAAGTGTTTTTCCGCTTGACGGATTGCCCTATATATAGTAGTTTGAAATAAATGAGGGGGAGATTATGCAAATTGAAGAACTTAAAATAGAAGATACGGCGGACGCGAATTATTTTATCAAAAAGTTTTTTAATAATGACTATAGTAAAATTCAAATGACCCAGTTGGAACAGCTTGTTCTGGCTGCTTATAACATGGGGAAGAAAAACGGCGGTACAGCCGATAGCGCGCCGGTTGAAACTGAAAAGAAACCAAAAGAAAAAGCCCCGGAAAAAGCTCCTAAAAAAGCGCCTCCGCCCTTTAAAATTAACGACAGGGTAAAAATCCTTGAAGACACCGAAATCGGACATAGCGGAGAATTTGTTAAAGCGGACAGCGTAGGCACTATATCTTATATCAAAGGAGATACGATGACCGCCCTGTTTGAAGCGGGTGAAGACGGGGAAATGATTGATATTATGGTCCAGCCTGAAAAAATAGTAAAAGTTTAAGTATTAACTCTTACTTAATAAGCTTCCTCACCCTCTCAAGCATTTCGTTCTTCTTGGCCGGCTTGTGTATGTAATCAACCGCCCCAAGTTCCTGCGCTTTAGCCTTGTCTTTCGGATCTTCCGATGTCGTGTATATCGCTATCGGGGTTTGGTGCAGTTTGCTGATGTCGCGTATCTTGATAAAGGTTTCCCATCCGCCCATTTCAGGCATCATCAAATCCAATAACACCAGATGCGGAACGTATCCCTTGAAGAACAGCTGCAGCGCCTCTTTGCCGGAACTTACCGTGGTAACTTCATAATCGGCATCCAGAGTCACTCTTGCCATGGTAAGGACGGTTTCTTCATCGTCAATCACAATGATCCTTCTCTTTTCGTTGCCCGTTTCCACTTTGAATTTTGCCGCTTCCTTTTTAAGGTCCTCAAAGTTACGGTTGTTCTCGGTGCTCATTTCATCTACGACTGTTACCGCGCCTTTTATTTCCTGCATCGCGCCGTTTACAATGTCGTTCATTCCGCTCATCGACTCATTGCTGATTTCTATGAAATCGGAAGTCTGCTGGTTCAAATGATCGCCGGACGCTATCATTTCTTCCGCGCCTTTTTTTACCGACACGCTTATCTCTTTAAGGCGGTTCATGGAGTCCATTATCTGCTTTCCGCCCGCTTCCTGTTCTTCCATTGCGCTGAGGATGGTCTGTTCATGCGTTGAAACCGTTTTTACTCCGTTATCAATAAGCTCAAAACGGGAAATAACATCGTTTGAAGAGACCGTAATGCTGTCTATGGACGCTTTTATCTTTTTCAGCATAGTCGCGGTTGTCTTTGACTGCTTGCTTGACGATTCGGCAAGCTTGCGAATCTCGTCGGCGACAACGGCAAACCCTTTTCCCACTTCGCCCGCGTGAGCCGCCTCTATCGCCGCGTTCATAGAAAGCAGGTTGGTCTGGCTGGCGATACTGTTCATTACCGAGTTTATCTGCAGGAGCCCCTCGGATTCCTGCGCTATTTCCTGTATTTTTTCCGCTACGCCTTTAAGTCCGGCTTTTCCGTTCTCGGACGCTTCGGTCAACTCGGCGACGTTCTTGCTGTTTTCTATCAGGGTGTTGTTTACCGTATGAATGTTAGTTGTCATTTCTTCAATCGCGGAAGACGAGGTATTAATGCCGCCGGCCTGTTCCTCTATCAGCTTGTTCAGGCTGTTGATTAGGGCTTCAATATTTTTTACCGCTTTATCCGCTTCGGCGGCGCTTTCTTCCTGCTTGCCCATTTTGCTCTTCATACCCTCGAAGTTTTCCGAAATCTGGTCTACCGCGTCGGAAGTTTTTTCCATGTTCGCGGAAAGTTCATGGCCGGTATTGGTAAGCGCGTCAATTTTGTGTTTTATCGTCCCTACAAGGTTTCTTATATTATCTACCGTAAGGTTAAGGTAATCCGCCAACCCTCCGATTTCGTCCCGCGTTTTTACTGTAACTTGTTTGCTTAAATCTCCGTCCTTAACTTTTCCCAGGAACAGTTGTATTTCTTTTACAGGCGAAATGATTGTCTTTGCGATGAAGGACACTATCAACAGGGCTATCAAAATAATACCCGCGGAGCTTGCCAAAATCGCCAATATTACCGTGTTTCTTGTACGCATGGCAACGTCCCTGTCCCTGACCGAAAGCACATACCAGGGATCGGACGCGCCGTTCATGGCAACCGGCTGGTAATTCAGGAAAATGGTTTTTCCCTCCTCCTGAATTTTTACGGAGCCTTTATTCCCCTTCATCATGTCCTCTATGGCTTCCTTGTAGGATTCCGAAAGTTTCAACGGCTGTTCTTCGGTTACGTTGCCTTGCGCGTTCTGCACGGGCTTCCCGTCCTTGTCCATTACGGGTACGGTTCTGGTGAATTTCGCGTAATTGTACATTTCCGACTGATAGGTGCTGTCCGGGTGCGCTACGACTACGCCCTTCCCGTCCAGAATAAATGAATAAGAACCCTCGACTGCCATTTCTACGACCATATCGTGAAGGGC
>Ga0268262_10001994_pt1 | contig 24131 bp, 18 predicted proteins | sample TergutNc150P3_FD_190354 | JGI IMG/M metagenome (GOLD analysis project Ga0268262, IMG submission 190354) | Nasutitermes corniger P3 segment gut microbial community from laboratory colony in Florida, USA - Nc150 P3 (SPAdes) (version 2) | ecosystem: Host-associated > Arthropoda: Insects >...
ACGATAACCAGCTTCCAGAAGAGGATTTAAAATCTATAATTGAGAAATTCAAAAAACTTGTTTTGGAAAAAACAGGAAAACCTTTCCCTAGCGACCCTTACAAGCAGCTTGAGGGTGCAATAGGAGCCGTATTCGCAAGCTGGATGAACGAACGTGCTATTCTCTATCGCCGCAAATACAAAATCCCCGAAGAGTGGGGAACTGCGGTTAATGTTCAGTCTATGGTATTTGGCAATATGGGAGATAGCTCCGGCACTGGGGTAGCCTTTACCCGCAACCCCGCCACCGGCGAAAACGAGTTCTACGGAGAATTTTTGGTTAATGCCCAAGGCGAAGACGTGGTGGCTGGCATTCGTACGCCTCTTAAAATTTCCGCGATGGCAACCACTCCGCATTTGGAGAATTGCTACAAAGAACTCTGCGAAGTTCGCAAACATCTTGAAAAAGAATTTGGCGATATGCAGGATTTTGAGTTTACAATAGAAAACGCTAGATTGTATATGCTTCAAACTCGCAATGGCAAACGCACGGCAAGGGCTTATGTGAAAATTGCCCGCGATATGGTGAACCAAAAACTGATGACACAAGAGCACGCAATAGAAAGCGCAGACCCGGAAGCCATTGAACAACTGCTTGCGCCTGTGTTTCATAAAGAGTCTTACCAAAAAGCCATTAACGCAAACCTTTTGCTAACAAAAGGTTTGCCAGCAGGTCCAGGTGCTGCTACCGGAACGCTTGCCTTTACCGCAGAAAAAGCGGAACGCTGGGCAACCCACGGGCCTGTGGTTTTGGCACGTGTGGAAACCAGTCCCGAAGATTTGCGCGGAATGCTCGCAGCAAAAGGCATAGTGACCGCAAAAGGCGGCGTGTCTAGCCACGCGGCTGTGGTTGCAAGGCAAATGGGTAAAGTTTGCGTTGTGGGAGCCTCGGATATAGACATCAACTACAGTACTGGCATTTTAACCTGTGGCGACAAATCTATTAAAGAAGGAGAATTCATCTCTATAAATGGTTCCACTGGCGAAGTTTTGAATGGCAAAATAGACACAGCTCCATCCGAGTTGATTCAAGTGCTTATAGATAAAACTATGGCTCCAAAGGATTCTGAATTGTTCACAGACTACGATTTTGTTATGAAACTAGCGGACAAATATCGCAAACTTGGCATTCGCACAAATGCAGACCAGCCGGAGCAGGCTGTAAACGCGGTGGCATTTGGAGCAGAAGGCATTGGCCTTTGCCGCACGGAACACATGTTCTTCAAAGGCGACCGCATTGACTATGTACGCGAAATGATAATTTTTGCGGCGGAATATGCAGAATATAAATCCAAGCTGGCACAGAGACCAGGCGATGCGGTTTTGTTGGAAAATGAATATCACATTCCAATAATGCATTTTAAAAAAGCGCTGGAAAAACTCTTGCCCATTCAGCAAGCGGATTTTGAGGGCTTGTTCAATGCAATGGGGGATAGACCTGTTACCGTGCGTTATTTAGACCCGCCTTTGCACGAGTTTTTGCCACAGAACAAAGACCAAATAGATGAACTGTCGCGCAAATTGAATGTGCCTTTTGAAAGGGTTTCGCAAACGGTTCACTCGCTTCACGAATCCAATCCGATGCTGGGGCACAGAGGTTGCCGCTTGGGCATTGTGTATCCAGAAATTTCCGAAATGCAGAGCCGTGCTTTGTTCCGCGCAGCTCTTGCTGTTGCTGCAAAAAGCAAAAAATCTCCAAAGCCCGAAATTATGATTCCTTTGGTAGGTTTTGAGCGCGAGCTTGAATTGCAGCTTGAACTTGTGAATAGGGTAGCCAAAGAGGAATTTGCAGCAGCCAAGCGTACGCTGGAATACAAAGTTGGAACGATGATTGAAGTTCCGCGAGCGGCAATAACAGCAGAGCAAATAGCCAAACACGCGGAGTTCTTCTCCTTTGGAACAAACGACTTAACTCAAACCACGCTTGGCATGAGCCGAGATGATGCTGGGCATTTCTTGCCATTTTATGAAAAAGAAGCGGGCATTGTTAAAAGCAATCCTTTTGCCACACTTGACCAAATTGGCGTGGGCAAGCTGATGGAAGTAGCTGCTCAATATGGCCGCAAAACCCGCCCAGACATCAAGCTGGGGATTTGCGGAGAACATGGCGGAGACCCAGCTTCCATAGAATTCTGCAATGGTTTGAATTTGACTTATGTAAGTTGCTCGCCGTTCAGAGTGCCAGTTGCTCGTATTGCGGCGGCTAAATCTGCGGTGAAAGAAAAGCTGGCGGCTACGGTAATACCTGGGGAAAAAACAACCGCAAAAACATCGGCTCGCATTCCAGCAGCTAAGAAGAAAACCGCTGCAAAGAAAACAGCTAAAAGCAGGCGTTAATGGTAAACCTAATTCTCTGTGGCGGTGCTGGCACGCGGCTTTGGCCCATAAGCAGAACGCTTTTGCCTAAGCAATTTGTCAAATTTTTTGGCGAACATTCGCTGTTCCAGCGCATTGTGCTTGTGAATAGCGATTTCTGCTTGGAACAACACATTGTGAGCAATGCGGAACAGTATTTTTTGGCAAGGGAACAGTTGCAGCAAATAAACGCAAATAAAACATCTTTTATATTGGAACCTGTAGGCAGAAACACCGCTCCTGCCATTGCCTTGGCTTGCTTGGGATTGCCCGAAGACGAAATAGTTTTGGTTTCCCCTAGCGACCATTTGATTAAGGATACGGAAAGTTATTCCAAAGCGGTGAAGCGCGCAGCCGAGCTTGCGAATTCGGGCAATCTTGTCACATTCGGCCTAAAACCAACAGGCCCGGAAACAGGGTACGGTTATATAGAGGCAGATGGCGAGAAGGTTAAAAGATTTGTTGAAAAGCCGGATTTGGAAACAGCCAAAAAATACGTCGCGAGCGGGAATTTTTATTGGAATAGCGGCATATTCTGCTTTAAGGCAGGCGTGTTCTTATCAGAGCTGAATGAATTTGCGCCAGAGATGCTTTTGGCTTGCAAAGAAGCGCGTAAAAAAGCTGAAATGGAGAGTTCGCTTGTTCGCGTTCACCACGAAGATATGGCGGAAATTCCAGCGGATTCCATAGACTATGCCGTTATGGAAAAATCCAAAAAAGTCAGTGTTGTCCCTTGCTCAATTGGATGGTCGGATTTGGGCAGTTTTGAAAGCCTTTACAAAGAACTCCCGCACGATATAGATGGCAACACCGAAGATAAGCAGCACATATCTGTAGATTCAAAAAATAATTTGGTGATGAGTTCCAATAGGCAAATAGCCACTATAGATTTGGAAAATATGATGGTTGTGGATACAGCGAATGCATTACTAGTCGCTCCGCTTTCCAGCAGCCAAAAGGTGAAAAAACTGGTTGAATGTTTGAAAGAAAAGCATTTGGATTTGCTGCATACCCCGCAAACCGTGATTCGCCCGTGGGGAACATACACGGTGCTGGATGAGGGATTTCGTTTTAAGATTAAATGTATTTCCGTAAACCCAGGAGCGCGTCTTTCTCTGCAAAAGCATATACATCGCTCAGAGCATTGGGTTGTTGTTAGCGGAATGGCAACCGCCACCATTGGCACTCAAACTTTTTTTGTGCGCCCAAATGAATCCACTTATATTCCTTCTGGCACAAATCATCGCTTGCAAAACGAAGGCAAATTGCCTTTGATAATTGTTGAGACACAGGTTGGCGAATATACAGGCGAAGATGATATTATCCGCATGGACGATGACTACGAAAGACATAAGTAATTTACAGGATATTTATGAATTTATTTATACTTCTATTTTTTTTGTTTTTTAGTTTTTCTTTTGGAGCAGAGGATTTTTTTAAAAAGGCCAATAAACTCTATGATGCGGGTAAATATGCGGAGGCGGTTCCTGTTTATAGGGCTGCCATAAAGCACGGGCAGCTTGAACCTTATGCTTGGTTCAATTTGGGGAATACCCTTGTGCGTTTAGAGCAGAACAGCGTGGCGATAGTCGCTTATAAAAGGGCAGCCGAGCTAGCTCCTAATTTTGCAAAACCCTGGGTGCTTTTAGGCGATATTTCCTATTCGTACAAAGATTACGGGCAAGCGGTTGTATATTATAACAGGGCATTGGAGCTGGGTGAAAAGAGCGAACATTTGAGCTACGCTTTGGCTTCTGCGTATTTGAATTTAAAATCGTTTGTTTTGGCGGAGCAGTATTTTGAACAGACATTAAATGAGAATCCAGATAGGCTGGAGGCGTGGTTTGGGCTTGCGGAATGTGCGCGGCAAACGGGAGATTTTCAATTAGCTACTGAAATTCTGCAAAAAGCCTTGCAGAAGAGCGTTAACGTTTCGCCAGATTTGCATTACACTTTGTCTTATTATTATTTGCAGCGGGATTCGCTTAAAGCGGCGATTCGTTCTATGGAAAACGGTTTATATCTGGATAGCAAGAATTTCAATGCTCGCATATATTTAGCCGAGCTTTACGAAAAAGCCAATTCCCCGTGGATGGCCATTTGGACCTTGGAACAAGGCATTGTAGCTGGGAATGGGCTTAGGGAACTTGAAATGAATTTAGCGGAAATTTACTTTAAGCAGAAGAGATATGCCGAGGCTTTGGCGCATTATCAAAAAGCGATGAAAGTGGGAAATTCTGCGGCGCGAATAGGCATAGAAAATGTCGGTCACGCTTTTTACAATCAGGGAGATAGTTTGCAGGCAGAGGCGGCGTATAAGATGCTGAGGTGAATTTTCTATCTTAATGTCAATTTCTTAAAAAAGGTTGGAAATGTCTAAAAAAAACAAAAAGTTTGAAATATTCATTTCGTATAGGCGAAAAGGCGGTTACGATACTGCCAAGCTCATTTACGATAGGTTAAGGATGGATGGCTATTCCGTTTCTTTTGACATAGATACTTTGGTAAATGGGAACTTTGATGTTGAACTTGAGCAAAGGGTAAATGACTGCAAAGATTTTTTGCTTATATTAAGCCCAGGAATTTTTGATAGGTTTCTTGTTTCTAGCGAGGATTACGACCCTGAAAATGATTGGGTTCGCCGCGAAATAATCTGCGCTCTTAAAACGAGAAAAAATGTAGTCCCGCTTGCTTTAGAAGGTTTTGCTTTCCCTAAATCCTTGCCGTCTGAAGTTAAAGACATAAAAAATAAAAATGCCATAGACCTTTATCCAAAATATTTTGAAGCTGCTTATGAAAAAATAAAGTCTTTTTTGATTTCAAAACCGAGCTGGGTTGTTAGGCATAAGAAGAAAATTATCACCTGCATTTCCATAATGCTTTTAGCGATTGCCGCTTCTCTGTATTTTGCGTTATCTAAAAAAGACTTGGAATTGCAAGAAGCCAAAATAGCAATAGAAGCGGAAAAAACGCATATATTAGACTCAATACAGCAAGCTAGGGAGCAACGGCGGCGGGAAAGGATTTTTCACTGGAATGTAGCCGATGATGAGATTGGGCAAATAATTTTTGAAAAAATAGCGGAGACGGGGATTCAAAAAACTGAATGTTCGGGCTATGGCTGGCTTGTAAGCCTCAATGATGTTCGTTGCAGGGCAAACGATGATGCAAAAATAACCTGTTCATATACCCCAAGACTAATTTTCACTACTTGCGATAACAAGCCGGTTACTTTTTTGGAGAAAAGCGAGCGTTTCAAAAGTTCGCCGCAAACAGATTCAATGGCAGCAAAAAAAGACTTAGCAAACAAATTGCGAGAGGCGGATTTCAGCGATTTGGTTTTGGGGATAAAGGGGATTAGGTGAAGCCGTCATTTTATCTCGCCTATTTTTGGGATTATGTGTATTAATATCTGCTGATTTGTTTCTTCTTTCTCGCTCCTGCCTATACCGCCTATGCCAGAACCCGCAATTTGAACATCTATGTAAGAAGTGTCAAAATATATTTTTCTATCATCCCATAAATTTCTAACAGCAAGCGCTCTCTTATAACTCAAATCATAATTAAAAGCATCAGAGGCTTTTTTATCTTTAGAAGCCATCCCTTCAAGTATCAATACATAAGTTGCATTTAATTCATTCTTTTGCTTTAAAGAATCCAACGTGCTTTGCAATTCCCTTCCAACCGCCAAAAGATATGCTGTATCATTGTTATTTATATCGGACTTGTTTTCAGGGAAATTTATCTTTTGTTTCAGAGAAAATCTTTTATTTATGGAATCGTATCTAAAATATGTTGAATCAATTTTTTCCACGGATTCTTTCATCTCTTTAATTTTTGCTAATTGCTCTTCTGTAATTTTTTTTGCATACTCCAATTCTTTATTCGCCCTTTTGTTCTTTATATCGGCAAATACAAAAAGTACCAGCATAATAAAAAATAAACTAGTCATTAAATCGGAATAACTAGGCCAAAAAAAATCTGTTTTATGCTTTTTCATCTGTAAAAAATTAAACGCCAAAGAGAACGAGGTTTTCTATCATTGTAAATTTCTTCTTGAATATTCACTGATTTATTCATTATGTTATTGAGTTCTTTCACAGATTTTTCTAAATCAGAACTCTGCAATGTGCTATTCTGAGAAGCATTCGCTATAACGTTTTGTAATTTTTCTTCCACTTCCTTTCCCCAATTTTCCAATTTAGCATTTACCCATTCTTTAACTTCGGTCTCATTTATATTTTCCTCTAACTGCTGGGTAAATTCTAAAATGCTTTTAAAAGAATCTTTTATAGGTTGTGCCACCTGTGCCGCATATCCAGTCATTTCACTTTCCAAAGCCTTTTTAACGATAGTTTCAAAGTTTTTTGTTATCTGTTCTAAACCTTCAAAAGTGGCTTGCATTCTGCCAGAGACAGGTGCTAATTTTTCATCTAAAGATTCTTTTACAATTTTATCAAAGAATTTTATGTTGCCAGTTAGGCTTTGCAAAGAGTCAAATAATTCATTGTGCTGTTTGGCTAACATTGAAGATACATCGGCATTAGCTTTTTCAACAGCCTTTTTAGCATCATCAGACAGTTTTCCTATGGATTCTAAATGCGTTTTTAAGAAGTTCACCAAATCGGTATTTTCTATGACATTTTTATTTATATTCTCTGCTAACACATTTAAATTATTGGCTGCCTTTGACAAACTCACAGTCCCTTCCGTTATGGGTTCAAAGCTGCCCAGTTTTTTCACTAGCTCGGTTATTATATATATGTATTTATTGAAATCATCTAAATTTTTAAAAGTAGCATTCATTTCCTCAGAAACTTTTGAATTATATCCCACTATTTCTTTCATATTGTTAAGTACCGAAGAATTTCTCAAAGCGTCTATCAACTCTTTATTGCTATCTATCAATTCTTTGTTATTGCTGAAAACTTCCTCAAATTTCTTTAAATTATTGCCAAGGCTGCAATTGAACTGTTCCAAATTTTGGTGCATATTTCTCAAAACATTTTCTAAATTCCCAGAAACGGATGGGAATAGATTTTCAGCCTTTTGAGAATGCAAAAAATCATAAAAAATATTTCTTCTATAGCCCATTTTGTTTTTTGCGGTATTAAAAATAATGGCAGAGTTAATAACGGTTAATATTAAACCTATTAAACTAGCAATCATAGCAAATTTTACATGCCCCGTTAATTCATATACAAATTTCTCATTATCTATATCCACATCTCCTAAACCGAGTATAATTCCAATTATAGTCCCTACTAACCCTAAAAACAATGGAACCGTTAAAAAATTGTTGATCTTTTCTTCAAAATTATCCACATGTCTTTCTATAATATCTTTGACAATATTAAAATCTGGCACGGTGCCGCCGCAACTCGCTATGTAATTATTTATATAATCTAAAATGTTTTTCAACTCTTCGCTATCATATACTTTAGTTAAAAGAATTTCTTTATGCTGGTTTTCTTTTCTAACTTCCCAAATATCTTTTTTGGGGAATAATCTCGCAAAAGAAATTGCCCAAGTTAATGTTAAAATAAAGGCTATGGCCTGAAGTATAAAAACAATTACTATTAATATTAATAACACAAACTAATTCCCCAATTCAATTGTTATAGGTGTTTGAACTATCCAAAAATCGCCTTTTTTGCGGAGAAGTCCTTTTGCTTGCGATTTTAAGGCATTTCCTGGCAAAGCTATGCCCTTTTCTACCTTGTAATATTTACCTTCCATTTCATTTTTAAAAATAACATCTAATTTAGCTTGGTCATCCACAAATAAAAAAGAAGCTTTATTGGAGTTTTTTTCTTGGGCAATGAAATAACCCGCTCTTTGAGATTCTTCTTTTAAAAAGCCTTTGGCATTTGGCATACCTAGGTAAAAAGTCTCCTTTCTGTGCGTCTCAGGCAATTTCGGTTCTGGTTCAGAAATTTCCGTTTCTTTTTTGAGCTGCAATTCTTCCAGTTCTTCATCCAACTCTTCTTTTGATTCTTCTACTTCAGCTTTTTTTATATCTTGTTTTTGTTTATACTGATTCCTTTTTAGGTCTTCTATCTCATTCCTCAAAATCGCTATATTTTTATCCAATTCTTTTTTTTCTCTTTTTGCCCAAAGAAAGAACAATACTACAACAATAGCTGTAATAATAGAGAAAAAACTTGATACTTCCAACATAGAATTTATTGACCTTTTTTAGATGGTTGCCAATTTACAAATCTTTTGAAAAGATTCAATATAATTAAATGCAAAACTTCAAAAGGAGTTTTCTGGTTGCTTATGGCTACATCAATATCTATTTCGTCTAGAACCGTTTCCAATTCATCTATCAGTTTAAACTTTACAATACCGTTATCAGTTGCTATTGTCGCAATATCAAAGGCTTGCCATAAAAATTTATCGTTATTGCCAAATTTCTTTGTTCTCATTATATCCAAAAACACTTTGTTAAAATCATCAATTTTATTTTCACGTAGGCGATCTTCGGATATAAATAAATCCTCTGCTTTTTCCACATTGGATATTTCAGCTTCGGAAAAACAGCCAAAACTTGTGAGCGTTTTAGAATTTTGGGAGTAAAAATCAATTTTAAAATCTGTTGATTCCTGCTCTTTCATTTTTCTTCCATATACTTTTTCAAAAATATATTTTGCCAGGGCAGTTGTTTTTGGCCTTGAATGTATGCCGTTTTCAAGGTCTGCTTCTTCAAAAAGATCCAAAATTCTAGCTCCATTTCCTGTGAAATAAATGGTTGAAGGAAAGGGAACATCTTTTTCTGTGCTTGGGCTATTCATCTTTGCCCAAAAATTTTCTTTCAATGTTTTTGCCAAAAACCAAATTATTGCGGAGAAAAAATATAAGAAAACAATACGGACATTTTTATCTCTATGTAAAACAATGCTATATTTATTGTCTTGCTCAAGAATATCTTCTAACGAAAATAAATAAGAATTTACATCTCTTTTTTTGTTTATAATATTCTCTAGAACTTTCTTGTATTTTGTTTTATCCTTCAATGTATTATCTCTGTATTCTTTTCCATATTTTTCTGTCAAAGCGTTGCTATCTCCGCCAAAAATATCTTTCCCGGCAAATCTAAACGACAGGGGAAACAACAAAGAAGCACCGCTACCATCTTTGTTGGTGATAACAGAACAATCTGTTGTGCCTCCTCCAATGTCCACGCTGAGAACAGGAATTGAAGTTTCTCTTTTTAAAACTAAACCGCCACCTTGGGCGTGAAGATATTTAATTGGAGTAATGGATTCGGCTTTGCTCTCTAGACTATCAAACGTATAGCCATCTTCCGCATTATTCTGAGGTGCCTTGCCAAAATAGAATTTCCCCAACTTCTGCCATTCAAGTTTTAACGCTTTTCTTTCCTCTTTAGTCATGCTCAAAGGATAGGTATAAATAATTTTAGTATTCTCTAGAACTCCTCCAGCCAAGAGGACTTTGGCGTGAAGTTCAAAAGCAATTTGTTCTAAAAATATCTTATATTTTTGATTGCCTAAACTCCATTTTAAGTCATCGCTTACGTTGTCTGCTGTTAGAATATCCCTATAACCATAAGGAATATTGAATTTGCCCAAAACATCTACTTCGCTTGCATTTGTGTTATGCGAAGGTGTGTCTGCCAATAAAGTTCTAAAATATGTTCCGTTAATTTTTGGGGATATAAACTTTTCGGTAAAAACGTCTTCTGAAAAAGGAGTGCCTTCTTTGAATTTTAACAATGTTGCTAAATGCCCATCTAATTCAAAGCTGTGTTTGGGTTCAGTATTGTTAATTTTATATGCTATATTTGTGTTTGTTGAGCCAAAATCAACAGCAAAGGTATAATTTGCATCAATAGCGGTTGAGCCTTTTGGAGTACGTATCGGCAACTGCGCGCAAAAACTATTTCCATTATAATCTACATCTAAAGTTATCTCATTTACGCGATTTTTTTTATACAGAGTTAATTTTTGCACGCTGGTATTTTCGCGCTCATATTTAGCAGCATCGTTAATAGAAACAGATACCATCGCTTCCATTTCTTTTGCGGCATCTTCAATCAAAGCAATTCTATATTCCCTTGCACCGTTTACATACGGGAACAAGGCAACATTAAAATGACAGGTTAATATTTTGCCTTGCCCTTCTTTAATTTTTTTTCCGTATTCTTTTTCCTTATCTCCATATTTTACGGTTATTATCACTGGGTCGTTACTATTGGGAAAAGGAATATATTCAATTTTATCGTATTCAATATTTGTTCCGCTTTTTATAGGTGGCAAATATGTTTTTCCGTTTTTCGCGCCGCAGATAAAATTATCACTAGCTTCATAAGGCAATGCAATTAAATAATCTTCAAATATTTCCGTTATTGGCGGCACATCTATATTGCAAAATTTTTCTGGATAATTATCGGCACCTGCATTAATATTCAAAGTATTTAAATACTCAAAAATGGCAGAACCAGGTCTTTTGCTCGCAATATGTTTAAGCCAAATTTTAAATTCATCGGGTCTTTGCTCTAAGTCTCTTGAGTTTGATGCCGTTTTTATGTTATTGTTTATGAGTATATTCTTAAAACTATCATTTGCCGAAGGAACAAATAAAGTATGCCAGCTTGTTCCGCCTATAATTTTTTTATTATATTCAATCAAATACATATTAAAATTTGCGTTTGCGCCTAATTCCAAAGCATCATTATCCATATCTGTATATAAATTTATGGTCTCAATTAAATTCTTGATTTTTTTTAGATTTTCAGCAACGGAATTTGCTTCTGCGCCATTTCTCGGCAAGTTTTCCAGTTTTGTATTCACATCTGCCAATGCCGCAGTTAAATCCTGGCCGGAAATGGCAATTTCTGTTAATTTATTGTGCCGCCAAAATACCAATTCTGCCAAATCTAAGGTGTCGCGTACCAATCTTATGTCTTCGGCATTTGCGGGTTTGGGATTTTGTTCTGTATAGAATTTCTCATTAAAAGTTACGTTATTCGCTCTTGCCTTTTTTCTCATATTTTCAAATGTACTATCCCACGTAACTTGCTTTGTAACTCTTTCAAATGCGGTTTTAACCAAAAATAAACGCCCAAAGGGGCTTGGAACCGCTACGGGTAATTCGCTAAAATCTGCCCCCTCTTCTCTTATAGCCTCTATATCGCCAACATTGTATGTGTTGATTCTGCCAAAACCAAACTCATTTATAGTCTGCGGGCCTACTTGGGAATAACCGCTTTTGCTCATTTTGCCCCCTTTTCTCTGGCAATATCTGGTATTTCCTTAAATATTTCGCCTGTGGCGTTAAACATCAGTTCAAAAAGCCTCGCGTATGGGTTTCTATAAGATGGCCTTTTCTTAAAAAACTTGCCTTTTGCCAATTTATCAAGTTTTTTGCTGAATTTTTCAAAGTCAAAGTCATAATCTATGCCTTTATGAGTTACTTCTTGATGTTCATCGCTAGCCTTGGTTTTCTCTATTTTTTCTACTTTTTTCACAATGCCTCTTAAACCGTTATCCCTTTTCAAATCATCATCTTTTTTATCTAAATCAAAAGGTTTAAACTTGTGCCCATAACTGCCCAATTCTTTTAAATAATTTTCAAACCTATCCAGAAAAGATTTAAAATCTCCTTCATATTTAAGGTTAACAGCATCGCCGGCCTCTTTATTCCACAATTCTGTCCACGCTTGAACATCTTCTTTGGCGTTTATAAATTCACAATCCATATATTTTTTTAATAACAATAATTGGAATAATGGCTCCGCTATTTTTGATATGGTTTTTGAATGTAAATTGCTGTGTTCAGAGAATGTTATATCTTCGTTTGTGTGATTTTTTTCTTTGGTGAATAATCCATTTTCTCCTCTAACAGGATTTCCATCAGCTCCCATTTTATTTTTATCATCATCTTGCCTTCTAATTTCACAAAATTCTTTAGCTTTTAAAACCCCTGCTTCGTGGTTATCGTTGGCAAAATCCAAAACAGCAAGGGCAGCTATCAATTCAGAAAAAAATACAGGATTCTTTTGCGTCTCGCTTCCATCGCTATAAGGCAATGCTCCTGTATAGCAATCGTTTGCAATGTAATAGAACGATTGTAAATTATTATTTCCCGCTTGCCCATAAAGCGAATCGTTGTAATAATGCAAGGCGCTCTTTGTTTTTGGGAAAAAATGCGAGCTTTTGATTTTGTTGCCATCGGCATCCATAATGCTATAATAAGGCAAAAGAGAAACCACGCCAATAGGCATAGAACTCAACACGCCTTTTTTAGCGGCGGGTGGGTCTTTGCGAATATTTGAGAGCAGCGCAGGAACTCCGGCCGCCCCTGTGCCGCCAAAAATAGAACCTATAAATATAGCTGCATCGCCTAGATTCACATTGTTTTGGAAAATCCCTCTAAAAGCATCGGATTTTGCAAACCTATTAAAAGCTACGCTGCCTATATTCGGATAACCTTTAAATCCAACTTTCATCTCTAAATTCAATAGATAATCATTCTTTTCGGAGAATAATAAGTTTGCTAATTTTTTAATCTTATCTCCACTGCTTAATCCTAAATTATCTAAAGAATCGTAAGCGATAAAATTTTTGAAAGATACATCTAAACCTTCAAGAGCATATTTATATTTCTCAACATTGGATTCTATCAATGGTCTTACCTTTGTTCTAAAAAAATTGCTGGTGCAATCAATTTTGTCCATTATCTTTTCGTAATTTTTCAATAAATCATTTGTTCTATCCAGATTGCCGTTTTTTATATCTGGATCTATAAGTACGGGAATCAATTCATCGTAACTGCCAATCCTCATACCGGCTGCCAAAAGCATGGTTAAACTTTCAACAACCTTTGCGCCAGAACCGCCAATAGCAAAAACATATAATTTAGACATATTATGCTCCTTTCCCAAAATAGGGATAATGAACAAGAGAATTGCTTATCATTCTGCCGATTGTTGTGAAAGCCAAAAAAGAGAAAAATGCTACAAGAGCGTTAAATATTCCAATAGAGGCTGCACTTTCTATAGTGGCCATATCCATAAAGAAAATATAAGCCCAATTATTTGCATCGGCAATAATAAAGGTCGTTAGCCCGGAAAGCATCACGGATAAAGCCCAAAAGCCGAAGTAATATCCGTGTTTATTGCATTTTCTTGGGGAATCATAATATTTATACAAGAAAACAATTGCCGCTAGGGAAATCCCAAGAGATATCAAACAGCCTAAATTGCTTAGATCCAATTCCTCTTCGTTTATAGCTTGAACTATGAGGTTTCCAAATATCGAAAAGAGCAAAAGCACCAATATAACCAATGCTGCTTTAATAATTGTTTTCATTATTTTACTCCTATTTTAATTTTCAAAGTGTCAATGGGCTTGCCATAAAAAGCATTATGCACACCTTTCATTAAAGATTCCAAGCCAATAGTTTTGCCTTCGTCCCATTCATTCCCCTCATCGCCATTTTTGTAGGAATGCTTTTTCCAGGAATCCGTATAATTGTCATTTTTTACAAGAATATCAAACGACTCAATATTATCATCTTTTGATATAGGTTGTTTCCCTTCCAAAATTAACCTATGCGTATATTTGCCATCTTTATTTTTCAATATTTTTTTCACTTGAAAAAAAGGACTTTTTGCATCGTAATTGGTCACGGAATCCAAGTTAGAAACCCCATCTGGAACATTCCCAATCCTTAGCTTTATTGGAAGTATCACAGCTTTCTTGGTTTTTCTAAGAGCAATTGAATCGTTTTTAGGGAAAAAACTGTAGCTAGGCGGGTTTATGCTATCGTACCCTATTTTTTTGGGTTCTTTGGTGATATTTATAGGTTTATATTCCAGTTTATCGTATGTGAAAAACGACTTGAAATTTTCTGTGGGTATATTTCTAAAAAATTGTGAGTTTAGGATATACTCAATTTGCGGAACGGTTCCAATTATCCAAACGAAATAAGGCCTATTGAGTTTAGCCTCTTTTTGCAGCTTGGTGAAATCTTTATCAGATACATATTTAGTTTTGTATGGCAATTTACTCAGAGAAAGCGAATCTATCTTGCAATTATCATTTATATCGTAATAACAAGCGTGGATATCGCTTTCCATTCTCAGCACTAATAACGACAAATCCTTTACGGATTTTTTCTTTTCCGTAAGCATGTGGTAAATTTTGTTAGATACTTGCTCTATGAATTTATCAACATCCGCATTATTATTTCTTGAATCTTTTGGAATAGACACTATGAAATCGGAAATTATCAGAGACATATTGGTATCATCTACACGTTCTAGGGGGGCGCCAAAAATGTTTAAGAACATCGAATTTTTTCTTTTAGCGCTAGAAGATTTTTCATTTAAACTTTCCAGATTTAGCCTCTCAAAAATATCTCCGATTTTTTCATTGGATCGCTCCAAAACCGCTTCGGAATCTGTTATATAAAATAATGAGTTTACGCCGCCAAAATTAAGAGTATTCAATAAATCTGCAATATCTCTCCTAAAAGCCGTGGTCGCTTCTTTTTTTGTTCCCACGTAAGCGTCCATGCTAAAAGAATTTTCCAAATAAACATTCACATTCCACGGGCCATATTTTGCCGTTAAGGAACTATCATCACAAGCCAAACCAAATTTCTCTTTTAAAAAAACATTAAACTTATCAAAGCTGCCTTTTAAAGAATCCAAAGTTTTTGAATTTTTTGTTTTTTCCACAAAGTCCTGCAACTGTTTGCAACGATTTTTGTCCAGTTTGCCATCTCCCTTTAACACCTGTTCCTCAAAAGCCAAATATTCAGAATCCTTATCTTTTGTTTTACAGCCCAAAAAACTTATTGTAAAACAGATAATGAAAGGCAATATTTTATCAGTATAAGTCATAATTAGGAAAGGTCAAGAAAAAATGTTCTTTAAATTCTCGCGCAGTTCTTTGTTTCGTTGCATTCTGCGGAGGGCTTTGTTTTTTATCTGCCGCACTTTTTCCCGTGAGAGCCGCATATCTTCGCCTATGTCGCACAGGGTTTTGTCTTCTGCTAAATCTATGCCGTAGAACACGCGCAGGATGTCGCTTTCCCTTTTGGATAGTTTGGATAGCACATCTTCCACAATTTTGTGCAACTCAGCTTCTTTTATTATATCATCTTGATTGTCGGAGTTCCCTTCCAAAACATCCAAAAGCGTTCCTACGTTATCGGAACCTGGATTATCGTTTGTTGGAGAGTCAAGGGAAATTTCCATCATTTTTTCCATTATGTCTATTATGTCTTTTTCGCTGTCTTTGAATTCCGGCATACTGAATGTTTTTTCATAGTCGCCCAAATTATTGGACAAGGCTCTTTTAAATCTGCTCACAAGGGTTAACTTATTCGGCGGAATTCTCATAGCCCCAACGCGCTCAAAGATAGCCTTTTGTATAGCTTGCCTTATCCACCAAACCGCATAGCTTATAAAACGAACATCCTTTGTGCAATCAAAACGGAGCGCCGCTTTGAAAAGCCCCAAATTGCCTTCGTTTATAAGATCTAGCAGGGTAAGCCCGTGCCCTTGGTACTTGCGGGCTACGCTAACAACAAAACGCAAATTCCCGCATATCAGTTTGCGAAGAGCTGCATAATGTATATTTTTTTTGTTTTCGTCTCTCAATATCTGTATCAGAGCCTGCTCTTCTTCTGGAGAAAGAGTTTGGTAATGGCTCAAGTCCTTGAAATAAAGGGTTTCTACAGGGACGCTCACTAGTCAATCCTATTGAATTTTGCAAGCACAGAACTTGCACAATGTTCCAAAACCACAAAATATTCAAAAAGTTTTGCTTCATGCCATTTAATTGCGTATTCGGCCTGCCACTGTTCAGCTATATGGCTTGTATTTTGGCTCCGATTTTCCGCTTCACCTTTGTACCAAGCTTCCTTATGAATTTCTCTTATCATATCGGCAAGTTCGGCTGCTGGTTGTATGGAACCTCGTACCAATATCACTCCTTTTACGGCATCCAGAATACTCTCGTCTTTTGTCTCTCCATTTTCGTTTGCGATGTCTATAATCTCTTCCAAATGCCTGTCAACAAAATCCAGCAGATAAGCTTCTGTTTGCTTTAGAGCGCCTTCCCTGTATTTTTTTTCCGCTTCTTCAAGCGGATAATATATATGAGTTGGGTAAAAATCTATCATTGGAATTAATATAGTAAATGCGATTATCTATTTTTTTGCCATGTCCATTCTCGGCGCTATATTGGGTGCAACTGGCTCAGGGAAAACCGAACTAGCTGTTTCAGTTGCCCAAAAACTGGGTGCAGAGATTATTTGCATGGATTCCAGGCAGCTATATAACGGATTTAGGATAGGGACGGCACAACCATCTGCGGAGGATTTAAATGCGGTCCCTCACCATTTAGTTGATTTTTTGCCGCCTGAGCAGCAATACAACGCTGCTGAATTTGCAAAAGATGTCAAAAATTTGCTAGCTCAAAAGCCTTATGCTAAATTTATCCTTGTAGGGGGAACAGGGCTTTACATGCAGGCTCTGTGCCGAGGATTGGATCCATTGCCGCCATCAAATATGGAAATCAGGGAAAGGCTTAAAAAGCATTATGAAGGCAAAAAGAGAGAACTCTATTTAGATGCTTTGATGGCAAGTCCTGGCATAGAAGGCAAGGTAATGCAAGGCGACACCCAGCGGCTTTTGAGGATTTTGGAGCTGAAAGAGCTGGGGCATGAAATATATGATATTGGAAATTCCAGGGTTGGAGGAATAGGTTCCATTCCCTCTGTTTGGCTGGATTTTCCAAGAGACGAGCTTTACAAAAGAATTGATGAACGTGTTGTTAAAATGCTGAAAAACGGATGGATAGAAGAAGTTGCGGAGCTTACCAGAACCGTGCCCGCAAGCGCATCCGCATGGCAAAGCCTTGGCTATATGGAATTGAGAAGCGCGTTGGAAAAAAACGAAAATCCATTTTCAATAACAGAGGGCGTAGCTATGAAAAGCCGCCATTACGCAAAGCGGCAGATAACATGGTTCAAGCATAAGGAAAACCCGGTTCACACAGACGGGAAAACCGCTAAAAGCGAAAGCAATTTGAACAAAATCATTGAAGGGTTTCAAGTTTCCAATAATTGATCCGTTCCTTATAAGTGGCAGGCGGCGATTCGTGCGATGCCATCATCCACCATTGGTCGGTTTCTGTTGTTGCATTCCAGAACGCTTTGAAAATAGGTTCTTTTAAATCCTGCGATATATAAGCAAATGGTTCATCTAAAAACAAAAAAGGCGCTCCGCTTACAATAGCCCATGCAAAGCCAATCCTCTGCGTTTCCCCGTTTGAATGGCCTTCTTTTTTCAAAAGCTGTTCAAGGCCTAGAACATCAAAGAAATTCTGTATGGTGGTGCTCCATTTTTTTTCATTCATCGCCTCTTCAAGCCAGCGGATAGGCGGCAAAAATAGCCTTTGCGAAAAATAAAAAGAACCCTGTTTAATTCTCGGCGGCGTGTAAATATTGCCGCTTTGAGGAATTTCCAAGCCAGATAAAATGCGGAGCAAAGTGGTTTTTCCGCTTCCGTTTACACCTTGCAGCACCACTGGCCTGTTTAGCTTAATAACATTGCTCAAAGATTGAAATACCCAAGGGCTATCATCTCCATACTTAAAGTTGAGATCTTCTATGCTTATGCTTTCTTCATCTTTTTCTTTAAAGAAATCCAAAGAAATTTTCATGGATTCCAGATGATTTAACCCGATATAGGCTATTTTCAAATCTTTTAAGTTGGAAAAGAGTTGCGAACATTCTTTTAAGGGTTTGTAGCTTATGATGAGCGCTGCGCAAAACAGAACTATCTGGAATGGTTCCATAGCCCCCATTTTAATGAAGCCAGCGCAAGCGACCATAACAATGCTCATAATCAAGATGGAAAGGGTTTCTATGTTTTGAATTATTGTCACGTCTCTAACGCCCATAACTGTTAATGACTTTTCCATGTTGCGGCTTTTTTCAAGAATCAAATGCAAGTATTTTGAACGCTCTGTATGATTATTCCAGTATTTGCGAATAGCTACCCATCGCCATATATTCACATCGTATTCCCCGGAATATTGGTTGTATTCATCCGCGCCCCTGCCCGCGTTTTTATAGATTTTTTGAAAATATAAAATAATGGGAGTGAAAAAGAACAACAGCAAAACGGTCAATTGCCAGGATAGATAAAATAGAACAGGCAAAAAGAACAGCAGTTGCGTAACCGCTTGTATGGATTGAGTGATTAATTTGCATGACCTTGATATTGTGGGAATAGACTGGTTCGCATTGTGTAAAATGCCATCGGTTTCCGATTTGTGAAACTGAATAGGATGCAGCTTTTTTACCATGCGTATCCACCACGACCGCAAATGGCTTTCTAACCTGCAGCGGAACCTCTCTTCGGAGCGCACTCTTAGCACTGTGAACAAATAGCGTATCGCTATCAGCACAAACATCAGAATTGCCCAATGCAATAAGCCTATATCTTTTAACCAAGGTAAATTAAAATGTACAGGGATTTCTATGGAATCCGATACCAAAGATAGGAATAAACGTATGCCGCCCAACAGAAGTAAATCCGTGAAGCTAGCCAAAATTATAAGAGGAATAATCAGTACCCAACTGTATAACCAAACACTTTTGAGAAGTTGCTTAAGAGACATGTTTATAATGTAGAAAAAAACTATTTAAAATCGTATAGCGTATTGTAGTCGTTCAGCAAAACTTCGTCTTCGGCTATTTTAGGCGGTGGTGGTGGCTCTTTTTGTTTTTTTTCCATTTCCCGCCAATATCTTTCGCTTTGCTCCTGTATGGAGATTTTAGTTTGTTCAATTCCCTTGCGCAAATAGTTGAGGTCGCTTTCGTTAGTTGATAATTTTCCTCTTATTTTATTCCATGCGGCTCTGCCCCAAGGAGTTTGATAATGGTTGTTGCCGAGATCTGTAAAAATTGCCCTTGCGCTGTCTGCATTGCCAATATCATCTAGTAAAATAGAGGCTTTGGCATACATCGCTTGCAAGGCTGGTTGCGTTTTAGGGAATCCAATTATAACAGAATCATAAAGGGCAATGGCGTTTTGATATGCAACATCCACCTCTTTTATATGCTCAACAGGAATTCTTTGGGCTTTGAGCCACGCTTCTTCGGCCTTTAAAAAAGCATCGTGCGCTAAATCCTCCTTTGTTTTAACAGTCACTTGCAAGCCCATATTTGCCTGCGCTTGCTTTGCGTAGTTTAACCCTGGGAAGTGTTCTATTAACCTTCTGTAAAGAGGGTAGGCTTTTGACGTGTCGCGTTTAAATTCATCATAGACAAAAGCTCTTGTGTAAATGGCCCTGGCTTTTAAAATTGAATCTTGAAGCGTGGAATCCAATTTTGCGAGCAGAGCAAGCGCACTGTCTATTTCCGATAATTTCAGCAAAAATAGCTCTGCTATTTGAAATTCCTGTGGGAAAAAGGGCTTATCCGCTTTTTGCAAAGTGGCAACGGTATCTTTTAATGAGAGCAATTTGGAGAGGGCATTTCTGCGGCTGTTGCTTTCTCTGCCCCAATAGCTTGCAGGTTTAATCTTAAAACTTGAGTCGTAGAACAGAATTGCTTCGGGATATTTTCTCCCTCTTTGCCTAAAATCGCCTATGCCAAAAAACGCTCTGGATGCCATTTCGCTTTTTGGTTCGCTGTAAACCACTTTTCTCAAAAGCCCAACTCCATTTTCGTCATCCATGTTTAAGAGAATTTCCCCTTGCCTTATAAGGCTGAAATTTCTTTTGTCTTTGAAAGCAACGGAGTCTGCGAGTACCCCATATTCCTTTGCCGCAGCTTGCCCATTCGTGTCGCTCATCATCAATAAGCATTCCGCTGCGGTGCTTTGCGCTTTGTATCGCTCCGCAATCGATAAAACTGAGAGTTCTTTATTCAAATAATGTTCCCTTGCATCGGGGTAATTTTTTTGCTCATAATATAAATTTGCGAGCCTCATCCTAGCTCTTGCCCTTGTCCAGGGGGTTCCAAAACCAGAAGCCAGCACCGCTTTCAGAGAGGCTATGGCATCGCTTGGCAAACCTTCTTTTTCTTGCAAAAGAGACATGAGTTCCATAGCGGGCAAATAGTATTCGTGCTTTTCGCCATACTCTAAAATATGCTCCGCAGAAAATCTGGATAGGGCATATTCCCCGTTTTCGTAATAGCAATAAGCGCGTTCATATTCGGCTTTGGGCATGGAATCGTATTGCGGAAAATATCTTTCAAGCTCATCGTATTTTTCAACGGCTTGCCTACATTCGCCTTTGTGGCGAAACGCCTCCGCCATCATGAATACGGCTTTGGGAACCTGGTTCTCGTTTTTAGGGAATCTCTCCACCGTGCGCGAGCCTTTTTCTATAACTCTATCGTAGAGCTTTCTCTCTTGCCCATCTTTTAAAACAGAATCGCCCGGAACGGAATCTTGCCTAGCCTGCCTTAACGCGGTGGATTGCTCATAAGCCTCTTCCATGTTCCAAGCATGGTTAAAATAGGCGCAGCAGGTGCAACTTTGCAGATATAAGAAGAGTAGCAAACATAAGTGTTTAATTGAGAATTGAGAATTGAGAATTGAGAATAGTTTGATGTTTTTATTCTCCATTCTCCATTCTCCATTCTCAATTTTATTTTTGGACTCTCTCAACTTTTGCTCCTAATGATGCGAGTTTTTCTTTAAAATTTTCGTAGCCTCTGTCCAAGTGGTAAATGCGGCTTATTTCTGTTTGACCTTTGGAGACAAGCCCCGCCAGTACAAGGGCCGCGCTTGCCCGCAAATCGCTTGCCATCACTTGTGCCCCTGTAAGCTCGCCGCCCCCGTTTATTATGGCGGTGTCTTCTTTGAGGGAAATTTCCGCGCCTAGCCTTTCCAATTCCGAAACGTGTTTGAATCTGTCGCTATAAACTGTATCTCGCACGGAAGAGATGCCTTTTACCGTTGCGCATACCGCCATTAGCTGCGCTTGCATGTCGGTTGGGAAGCCTGGATAGGGGAGCGTTGTTATGTGAGCGGGGGAGAGTTCCGCATTTTCCGCGTTTAGCTCAACCCAGTCATCGCCAGAGGATATTTCGCATCCCATGCTTTTAAAAACATCTAAAAGAGCGCCTTGATGTTCTGGAACCATGTTTGTTGTTTTTACCTTTCCCCTTGTAATTGCCGCCGCCGATAAAAATGTTCCCGCCTCTATTCTATCCGCTATGGTTTGCCCATCGCCTGGTTTTAATTTTTCAGCGCCTTGCACAATTAAGGTTCGCGTTCCAATGCCGCTTATCTCCGCGCCCATCCCAACCAAGTAGTTTGCAAGAGCGGTGATTTCCGGTTCTATGGAGGAGTTTTGCAAAACGGAAGTTCCCTCTGCAAGGGTTGCCGCCATCAGGATATTCGCGGTTGCCCCAACAGAACTTATGGGAAAGGAAAAGGTACCCCCTTTAAGCCTACCGTTGCTCACCGCTTCAACATATCCGTGCGTTACATTTATCTTTGCCCCTAGTGCTTCCAACCCTTTTAAATGCAAATCAACCGGGCGCGGACCCCAAGCGCAGCCACCTGGCAAAGACACCCTGCATCTTCCAAATTTTGCTACCAGAGGTCCAAGCACGTAAAAACTGGCCCTCATGGTTTTCACAAGTTCGTAAGGTGCTTCCAGATGATTTATATCGCTGGAATCTATGCTCAAATCGTTTTCGTTTTGTTTTATGCGGCAACCTGTAACCCGCAAAACGTCCGCCATTGTTTGCGTATCTTTTAAGTTGGGCGCATTGCCTATTTTAGAAACGCCATCGGAGAGCATTGCCGCAGCCATGACGGGCAGCACGGCATTTTTTGAACCGGAGATTTTTACCGAGCCTTTGAGCGGGCCGTTTGGAGATACTATAAAAGAGTCCATTTTTAGGAATTTAGGAAATTAAAGGCAAGTAGCGGTTGGAATTGGTGGAGTGCCTCTGTTGGTGCGTCCGCTGGCAAAAAAAATTTCTATATTTACCTCCAAATGCAGTTTTACCCCCCAAAACGCTTTCCGCTGGAGCCTGTACCGCAAGAGCTGTGGCTATGCCTTACACTGCAACACGCTTTAAATGCGTTTCTAGCCCTTTTCTCCGTCCAGAGGTCCAAAAACTATCCCCAGGCGGAGTTTTGCCTTCCTATGGGCGTTCTAGCCGCAGCAGAGGGCATTACAATTAACTGTTCGACCTCCCCCCCCCCCCCCCCCCCCCCCCCCCCCCCCCCCAGCGTTTTAGCTTATTTACTAATCTACCCATACCCTCAAAAAAATCCGAAACCTATCTTCACGGCGGTGAACATACTTGCGCAACCCGCGCAACCCATTTTACCGCCGGTGAACATGCTTGCGCAACCATTATTCAGTCAAAACCAAGGAGAAGCCATGCTCAGAATTGAAAAAATCCACATAAATCACATGCGAAATGACGCTCACTATCAATTTTTCAGCGACTTTCGCGATGCCGTAATCACGGCGGACTGTGCCAAGGTGAAGCTCGACGACTGGGTTAGCCTGCTTGCCGCTCAGAACGATGCGCTCAACAAGCTGGTTGGCGACCGCGTTGACGAGGCGGTGGCTAAGACCGATGTGGTTTTGAGGGAAGCGCGGCTCGCTGGCGATGAGGCGTTCAAGAAGATATGCGATATTATCAATGTGTATATAATGCTGGAAGGCGCAGCTAATTACGAGGTTTTTGTTAAGACGTTGAATGCGATTATTGCGAAGTATGGGGTTAGGCATCATCATCATGGTCTGAACCACGATTCACAGAATTTACAGGATGGACAGAGTATCTAAAGCGGTGTTGATGAAAAGAATTTGCGCCACGGTGGCGCGAAACCTTGCCAAGTCTCATTTCTCTGCGGAGATTTGGCAAGGGTAAAAACAAGCGGGGAGAAACATGGGAGGCATTATGCCTAATTTTTACTGTAAATACTGCGGTTTAAAACAACCTAGCGTTCAGGCTCTTGTAATGAATTCGTGTTACAAAAGCCCGTCTAAACACCACGAGCTTTATGAAGGCTCGGAAAAAAGCACGTACTCCTGCAAATACTGCGGTGTAAAACAACCAAGCATTCAGGGTCTTGTGCTGAATTCGTGCTACAAAAGTCCGTCTAAACACCACGAGCCGGCGTTGTAGCCACAGGGAGGAAATACTTATGGAAAACGTTTTAACTGCTTGGATTTGGATACCTATCATTGTGGCTGCAAGTTTAGTGGGTTCATTACTACTTACTGATTTTGGGAAAAAACTAAAAGATAAGAAACTTGGAATTATAGGTTTAGCTGGTTCAGGTAAAACTACGCTTGCAGAGTATTTGGCAAACGATTCCATTCCTCTTCCAGAAGAAATCAAACAAACAGTGTTTGAAAAAAATTATGACGGTAAAACCTTTGGAGATTTAGGAATAAAAATTGCTGTCACTGATAGCAAATCTAACAGTACAAAATACGATTACTCGCAAGAAAAAGAGTTGTTGCTTAACTGCGACATTATACTTTATCTTTTTGATATGAGCAAACTTTTTATCGCAACGGAAAAGGACGGATATTTTAAAAGGATAAGCAAAGAAATTAGAGTTTATCAACAAGAACTTAAACAAACCGAATCTAAAGAAAAAATATTTATCGCATTAGGAACGCACGCGGATAAAATAGATGACTTAGGATTAACTCAAAACGAATTTGACTCGCAATTTGCAACTATCCGAGAAAATCT
>Ga0268262_10001995_pt1 | contig 24126 bp, 16 predicted proteins | sample TergutNc150P3_FD_190354 | JGI IMG/M metagenome (GOLD analysis project Ga0268262, IMG submission 190354) | Nasutitermes corniger P3 segment gut microbial community from laboratory colony in Florida, USA - Nc150 P3 (SPAdes) (version 2) | ecosystem: Host-associated > Arthropoda: Insects >...
GCAATGCCTTGTCAGAAGAAATTTTATCATTTATTTGAAGGGGGAAAGCCATGACAGATATAGAAAAAGAAACCGGAATGACCGATGCCGAATGCGAGTATTGGGACAAACATATTATTGAAAACACGGTTGAACCAGGACCAAATCTGTTAAAACTGGGCGTAAAACCCGGGTCTGTCAATAAATCCCTGCAATTAAGTGAATTGGATAAGGACGTTTTTACATATTTGTGTGTACAGGCGGAGAAATTTCATAAAACCCACACACAGGTAATTAACGATCTTGTCCATGAAAAACTTGCTGTCGGAGTATAATAAAGGTCTTTTAAAGTCTTGCGTAACTTTTATCTAACGGAGTAAATATGCTGCTTAACATCGTATTGATAATTTTGGGAATGGTATTGCTCGTAAAAGGCGGTGATTTGCTGGTTGACGGCTCTTCATCTTTGGCGCGCCGTTTCAATATTTCCGAACTTGCAATCGGGCTTACAATTGTGGCTTTTGGAACGTCTGCGCCGGAATTTGTGGTGAGTTTATCGGCGGCCATTGCTTCGCATCCTGAAATTGCAATAGGCAATGTTATCGGCAGCAACAACTTCAATCTGTTTATCATTCTGGGAATTACTGCATTGATAATGCCGATAGCGGTTCAAAAAAACACAGTCCGCATAGAGATACCGTTGTCTCTGTTAGCAGCAATTATGTTATTTTTATTGGGGAATTTCGCTTTTTTTGCGGGAGAAAAATATACAATTACACGCATCGACGGCCTTATTCTGGTTTTGTTTTTTGCGTTGTTTATTTTTTATATTTTTAAAAGCATGAAAAGCGCTGTGCCTGCCGGTGAAGCGTCTTCCGTAAAAACGCTTTCCCTGAGCAAGACTGTTTTGTTTATTATTATCGGATTGGTTTTTCTTGTTTTCGGAGGAAAGATTGTTGTCAATTCCGCCGTTGCTCTTGCGCAGGCGTTGAATATCAGCGAAAAAGTTATAGGACTCACAATTGTCGCTGTCGGAACTTCATTGCCCGAACTGGTAACGTCAATTACCGCAATTATTAAAAAGAGCGATGACATCGCAATCGGAAATATCATTGGTTCTAACATATTCAATATTTTTCTTATTTTGGGTGTAAGTGCGGCAGTGAGTCCTTTGGAATACTCGGTTATTTTTAACAGGGATATTTATATTTTGATTTTAGGCACTGTACTTTTACTTGCTGCGATGTTTACCGGTAATAAAAGAAAATTAGACCGCTGGGAAGGCGCGATTTTTGTTTTGCTTTATACGGGATATGTTGTTTATATGATTATGCAGAACGAGTAAGCGGGACATAAATATTTTACATGAAGCAACCGTTTTTGTATAAGGCGTTTTCAAATTAGGAAAATGATATTAAAGTTAGTTACAAGTTAAATAAAATAAAGAAAACAGGGAACACGAATAGGAGGTTACCGTGAAGAAGGTTTTTTTATTACTCATGACGGTTATTCCGGTAGCGTTGATTGTGTCTTGTTCCGTATCATTGAAACCTAAAAATGTTTCCGTTCCGGCAGACAACAATGCAAATATCTTCGTTGCGGCTGTACCCAATCTGCCAGACAATTTTATGCACGGCGTGGACATATCCACCATCATAGCTCAGGAAAACAGCGGTGTAAAGTTTTACGGTTTTGACGGCAAAGAGCAGGATATTTTCAAGACTCTGTCCGAAGCAGGCGTCAATTATATAAGAGTGCGTGTCTGGAACGACCCTTTTGATTCTAAGGGCAGGAGTTACGGCGGCGGTAACTGCGACGTTAAGAATGCCGCTGCGATTGCCAAACGTGTAAAAAAATATGGGATGAAATTACTAGTTGATTTCCATTACTCAGATTTTTGGGCTGACCCGGCTAAACAGATGGTTCCCAAAGACTGGGCTGGTATGGAAGTCGAACAAAAGGCAATTGCTCTGGAACAGTTTACTATAAACGCGCTTAAGGAAATAGGAAAAAGCGGGAACATTGGTATGGTGCAGTTGGGTAATGAGACCAACAACGCCATGAGCGGCGAGACTAAATGGATGAACATTTCCGTATTGATGAATGCGGGAGCGAGAGCCGTCCGTAAGTATGATAAAAATATTAAAATCGCAGTTCATTTTACTAACCCCGAACATGGTAGATATGTAAATAATGCCCAGTATTTAAAGAATTTTGATGTTGACTATGACGTATTCGCCAGTTCGTATTACCCATATTGGCATGGAACGCTGGAAAATCTGACAGCCCAACTGCTCATGGTCAAAGAACGTTACGGTAAAGATGTATTGATCGCCGAAACAGCTTATGCTTACACTGAAGAAGACGGTGATGGGTTTGGTAATACCATGTCCGACTCACGCGGTAAGGCGTACCCGTTTTCGGTTTATGGCCAGGCGCGGTCTCTGCGGGATGTTATCGCAGCAGCCGCTAACGCCGGCGCCATCGGCGTGTTTTACTGGGAACCTGCGTGGATACCTGTAGGAACGGAATATAACTCCAATTTTGAAAAATGGGAACAATTCGGCAGCGGCTGGGCATCCAGTTACGCTTCCGAATACGACCCTGTGGATGCCGGTAAGTGGTACGGCGGCAGCAGCGTAGATAACCAGGCGTTATTTGACTTTAATGGTCGACCTTTACCGTCATTAAATATTTTTAAGTACGCCAAAAACGGCGCGTCCATGCGTGAGAATTTTATAGATGCTATACCCGATGTTGTGTTAAAACAATTAATTACTTCGCCGCGAATCCTGCCGGAAACAATCAATGCGGTTTACGCTGACGGGAGCAGCCAGGCTGTGCCGGTAACATGGAATCAGTCGCAGTTAGATGCGGCTAACAAGTTGGGCGATTACGTTATTGACGGCGCAGCCAGCGGTAAGGCTATTAAATGTTACCTGAGTATTGAGGATAAAAATTACGTTGTCAACGGCGATTTTGAAGACACGGATATGCGAATGTGGAAAGTTTCCGGTTCCGTCAGTTCAGGCGGACATATTGAACGGCGCGCGACAGACTCCAGAACCGGTGATGCCAGTTTCCATTTCTGGGACAGTACACCGTTGAATTTCACGGTAACACAGGATATAACCGGACTATCGCCTGGTGTATATTTACTGACAGCTTATCTGCATGGGGACAAGGGCGGCGCCGGCGCGGAATGTTTTATTTTTGCGCAATCAGGGTCAGTCTATGAACGCGCTGATACATCGCTGGCAGGTTATAAAAACTTTCAGCAGGCAGCAATTCGTTTTAAAGTAAGCGGATCTGGTTCTGTAACAATCGGCTTTACTGTTAAATGCGCGGCTGAAGGTTGGGGCGGTTGGGACGATATTAAACTATTCAAGATAGAATGAAGTAAATTTAAATTTACTTACACTATTACGCTGTTCCCTTTGCAGAAAGCCATATAGCTCTTAAATTCTTCATACCGTTCTACCGCATCGGGAGGCGCTCCTGTTACCAGACCGCGTTCTTCCCACGGTAAACCCAGTCCCAATGTCTGAGGGTCAAGGTACGGTTCAAAAAGTTCCATTGCATTGTCTTGTTCTCTTTCTTCAGGCTCAAACCATGATGGTTTATAATCAATATTTTTATTGTATAACCTGAATGTATCCGCATCTATTTGAAATAAAGTATCATCAGAGCCGTCTGTATTCGGGTTAAGATAATTACGATTGGCATTTACAGTCAATTTTGCAAGCTGTAAATATAAAGCCCAACTTTTTATTTCCGGATAATTTTTATTAAACCATGCGTATAATTCCTGTTTTTTAAATGTCTTTTCACCGTGTAAATCTATATGATAAAAAAAGTCTTTTATCAATTCCGTTGTACTCTTGTCATATTTAAACATTAAGTTCTCCTATATTTTTAAAAAATGTTTGCAATATCTTAAATTTTTCAGGACTTTTTTTAATTAAATTCTCTACAGGAGAATTATAACATTCTCCAAAAGGTGTTTGTCAATACATTAACCTAATAATAGGATTAAATATTCTCTAAAAGGGAAATTATGACAGAACAAGAATTACGGGGCATTTTAAGCAGGAATATTAAAAAATACCGCTATAACCGTAACCTCTCCCAAGCTGATTTAGCGGAAAAACTGGACATTTCGGTCAATTTCCTGTGTAACATAGAAAACGGAAACCGTTGGATTTCTCCCCAGACCTTGGTCAAGTTTTCCTCAGCTTTAAATATAGAACCTTATGAGTTGTTTAAGCCGGCGGATAAATTACCCCCTGATATGCCTGTTATTTTAAACAAATGTATTGATGAGGCTGTAGTAGCCGTAACACAGACCCTTAATCAAATCCGCAGCCACTACCTCCCTCAAATAGAAACCCTGTCAAAAGACTAACCGGATCGTGTTACAATCCCTATAACTGCCGTAAACGCGGGGAATTATTTATTGTTAGGGATTTACTTGACACTTGTGTAGAAAATCAGCAGTATACAAAAAGAGGGGAACGCAGTTTATGCGGTTTCGTGTTTTATCATCCCGTTTAGGTCCGATGTCATTTTACCGTCAGGCATTGGCTATTGCCGTTCCGGTCATGCTTCAGCAATTTATTATGAGTATGGTCTCGCTTATCGACAGCTTTATGGTTGCCGGTTTGGGAGATGTCAGTATGGCCGCCGTTAATGTAACCAACCATTTAAATTTTATTTTCTTTGTCATTGTGAACACTATTTGTCAGGCGGGCGGTATTTACATAGCCCAGTTTAACGGAGCGAATGATCGTGACGGCATGAGGAATGCGTACAGTTTTAAAATTCTTTTTGCTTTCAGCGCGGCAATTTTATATTTTTCGATTTGCCGCGCAATTCCTTCCCGCCTTATTGAAATTTTAACGACAAATAACGCGGCGCAGAAAGAAATCGCTTTTACCGGTTCCGGTTATCTCACGCTTGTATCGTGGACATTTTTTCCTATGGCGGTTTCAATGTCAATCGCAACCAGTTTCCGCGAAATCGCAAAACCTAAAATCCCGCTTATTATCTCGGCTGCCGCTACAGTTATAAACACTGTCGGAAACTGGATATTGATTTACGGCAACCTTGGAGCGCCGCGTCTTGAAGTTACCGGAGCGGCTTACGCTACTATCATTGCGCGTTTTTTTGAGGCTGCGGCTTTTCTAAGTTACGCAGCATTTTCAAAGGCGCCGTTTTTTGCCGGTATCAGAAGATTGTTTGCGATAAAAAAACGCCTTATAAGCGAAATATTCGCAAAATCCGGAATGATCTTTGCTTCGGAAATATCTTGGGTCGTGTCTGAAACGCTGATGATCGCCATGTACAACAGGAGAGGCGGCGCGGAAGTTGTCGCGGGTATGGCTGCGGGTTGGACAATAGCAAATATTTTCTTCATGCTCTTCGGCGGTTTATGGACAGCGTCAAGCGTTTTGGTGGGCGGGGCGTTGGGAGCGGGTAAACTGGATGAAGCGCGCAATCGCGCTATGTGGATTAAATGGGGAGGTTTTGCGGCAGGTTTAATTTTCGCTCTTCCGGGAGCCTTGTTGACTTATACTCTTGTTCCAATCGTATTTTCCAATCTTACAATCGCCGCCAGAGAAAATTGTCTGGGACTTGTTATTGTGATCCTCGCTTATCTGCCCCTGTGGTGTTTCATCAACACCCAGTTTGCAATCTCACGCGCCGGAGGCGATACCGCGCTGGGAATGTATACCGATGTTTCCGTAAATGTTCTTCTTTTTGCGCCCGGTTCAGTTTTACTTTCTTTCTTTACTACTCTTGCACCGGTACCGATGTTTGCTCTGTTAAAAGCTACCGACATAGTAAAATGTTTAATTGCGCGTTACTTCCTTCGCAAGGAAAAATGGGTAAAGAATCTGACGGTAGATTCTTAATACACAACACATGATTGTAAAAATGCTGTTTAATTTAGTACAATGCCATTATGGTTATAGCGTCTATCGACATACAAAACGGTAAAGTAGTCCAGCTTAAACAGGGCGAAGAACTGGTACTGCAGCGGGAAAATTCTCTTGAACTGGCGGCGGAATTCGACCGTTACGGCGAGGTTGCGGTTATTGACCTTGACGCCGCGATGGGGAAAGGAAGTAACATTGAAATGATTAAGCCGCTTTTGCGCAAAGCCGAGTGCAGGGTAGGCGGCGGTATAAAAACGCCTCAGCAGGCGCAGGAACTGGTTAGTTTAGGCGCACGAAAAATAATAATCGGCTCCGGCGCTTTTCGCAACCCTGTAAAAAAAGGAGCGGGAATTGAGGGCGGCGAGTTCGCGGTAAATATCCCTTTTTTACAGGAAATGGCGGCAAAAATCGGACGCGAACGGCTTATTGCTGCGGTTGATGCGCGTAACGGCGAAATTGTAGTAGACGGCTGGAAAACCCCCACAGGACTTGATCTTGTTGAGGTGGCAAAACTGGTTGAACCTTTTGCGGGCGAACTGCTTTTTACCTGCGTCGAGCGCGAAGGCACAATGACGGGTATTGATCTTTCCCCCGCGCGTAAATTGCGCGAGTCGGTTTCGTGTCAGATTACAGTCGCAGGCGGCGTCTCAACGTTAGCTGAAGTTGAGGAAATTGCCGCTCTCGGCTGTGATGTGCAGCTTGGTATGGCTTTATACACAGGAAAAATCAATCTTGCCGACGCTTTTGTCCGATCTCTTAATTGGAAGAAAGATACAAATTCACTTCTCCCCGTAATCGTTCAATCTACGGACGGTCAGGTAATGATGACAGGTTTTACAGACAAACAAGCGTTAGCTGAAACTTTTAAGCGCGGTAATGTCTGCTTCTTCAGCCGCACAAGAAACAAACTCTGGATGAAGGGAGAAAATTCCGGCAATGTTTTAAAACTCATCCGGCTGCGGGCGGACTGCGACAGGGACGCGCTTCTTGCAACAGCGGAACCGGCAGGTCCCGTCTGCCACACGGGCGCGTGGTCGTGTTTTGCAGCTAACAGGAATTATACATTGCAATTTTTGCAGGATATAATTAAAGAGCGTTTTCGCAGCCCCGCACCCGGTTCGTATACAGCCACCCTTGACGATGATCTTGTCCGCGAAAAAGTTACAGAAGAGGCAAAAGAACTGTGCGAGGCTAAAACCCGCGATGAAGTTATCTGGGAAGCGGCTGATCTTCTCTATTTTTCAACTGTGCTTATGACAAGGGAGGGAGTTACTGTTCAGGAAATTCTTGACGAACTTGACCGGAGACATAAAAAGTAATGAGCGAATTTTGGAACAGCCGTATAAAGAAACTTTCTCCGTATACTCCCGGCGAACAACCCAAGGACAGAAGAATAATTAAACTTAATACCAATGAAAACCCATATCCGCCTTCTCCAAAGGTTATAGAGGCGGTTAAAAACGCCGCGGGGGAGCGTCTTCGGCTGTATCCTGATACTGAATGCGCGGCATTCCGCGAAGCCGCAGCCGCCCGTTACGGTGTAAAGCCTCGGCAGGTTTTTGCAGGTAACGGCTCTGATGAAATTTTAGCGTTCGCTTTCGGCGCTTTTTTTGAAAGCGGCGAAAAAGCGGAGCGGATACTCTTCCCGGACATCACCTACAGTTTTTATCCTGTTTACGCTGATCTTTGGGAAATCCCGTACCGAACAATCGCGCTTGCGCAGGATTTTTCAATTAATATAAAAGATTATAAAATTCCTTCAGGCGGCGTTATATTTCCCAATCCAAACGCTCCGACCGCGGTTTTACTGCCGTTAGATGAAATACTGTCTCTTGCGGAATATCTGGAAAACCGGGAAAAAGTCCTTATTGTTGATGAAGCCTATATCGCGTTCTCAGACGCAAGCGATACGAAATCGGCGGTCAGTTCTATTAATACTTACCCCAATCTGCTTACCGTGCATACCCTTTCAAAATCAGCGTCTCTTGCGGGCTTGCGTTTTGGTTTTGCTATCGGTAATGAAAAACTGATCGAAGGTCTTTGCAGAATACGCGATTCGTTTAATTCATATACTATTGATCTTCTTGCTCTTGAAGGAGCTACAGCGGCAGTTTCCGACAGGGCGTATTATGAAGAAATCAACCGCCGAGTGATTAATACGCGGGAACGGACAGCGCAAACCTTGCGCGATCTTGGGTTTACTGTACTGCCGTCATCGGCTAATTTTCTTTTTGTAAAACCTCCTAATATAAACGGAACGGAAATTTTCGCTGCGTTGCGCAGCCGCGGTATTCTTATTCGTCATTTCAATAAAGACAGAATTGCCGATTTTCTGCGCATAAGTATCGGTAAAGACGAAGATATGGATACTGTACTAAACGCATGCAAAGACATTTTATTCGGGAGTAAATAAAAAATGAAAATAATTTCAAGCGTTGATTTTGACACATATTGGAAAGACGAAACAAAACGTTATGATGATACAAAGACCGAAAAAACTGTTAAGAAAATAATCGCGGAAGTAAGCGCAAAAGGAGACGCGGCTGTCAGAAAATTTGCTTCAAAGTTTGACAAATCTTCTCCTGAGCGGCTTGAAGTCTCTTTAATTGAAGTAAACCGCGCTTACGATGAATTACGCGCAAACAATCAGGCGCTGACAGAAGCGCTGGAGCTTGCGGCAGGTAATATTTTTCGCTTTTCACAAAAACAAAAAGAACAATTTGCCGATTTTGAATTTGAAATGGATACGGGACTAATTACCGGACAGCGGGTAATTCCTGTTGAACGGGCGGCGATTTATGTTCCAGGCGGACGCTTTCCTTTGTTTTCTTCGGTGCTAATGTGTGTAATCCCGGCTTTTTGCGCAGGCGCGGACGAGGTGCTTTTTTCATCTCCGCCGGCTGCGGACGGACTTCCCGACCGGAAGATACTTGCCGCCGCCGCAATAGCCGCAAAAGCCGCCGGAATATCAATTAATAAAAATGCGTATAACAACAGGTTCAAAGTTTTTACTGTAGGCGGAGCGCAGGCTATAGCGGCTTTTGCGGTTGGAACGGAATCGGTTCCCCGCGCTGATGTCATTGCAGGGCCGGGAAACAAATATGTTGCGGCGGCAAAACGTTTGCTTTACGGGCAGGTAGGGATTGATTTTATCGCGGGACCTTCCGATATTTTGGTGATTGCAGATAACACTTCTATTCAATCAGCGGATTTTATCGCGGCAGACATGATCGCGCAGGCGGAGCATGATCCGGACGCCCGAGCCAGAGCTATTGTGCCTGACAGGGAATTTGCGGATAGAATCACTACCGCAGTTGAAAAGAGGCTTGCCGCCCTGCCGACTGCGAAAACCGCCCGCGCTTCTTTGCAAAACGGGCTTATTATTATCTGTAACAACAAAGAAGAATCTATTCGTATTGCAAACAAAATCGCGCCCGAACATCTTGAGCTTCAAACCGCGGATGCGGACAGTTGGGTTCCTTTATTAAAAAACTACGGTTCTCTTTTTATCGGCAGCCTTTCTGCGGAAGTTCTGGGTGATTATTCGGCCGGAGTCAATCATACTTTACCGACATCGGGCAGCGCGCGCTTTACAGGCGGGCTTGCAGTGAGGCATTTTCTGAAAACAGTTACTACTCTGCGCTGTGTCAGGGGGGAAGGTTTTGAAAAAGCGCGTAATGCCGCGGAAATACTGGCGCGCGCTGAAGGGCTTGAAGGCCACGCGCAAAGCGCGGTGTCGCGAAAAAACGAATAGAGTTGTTCGGAAGCTGAAGTTTCCGAACAACTCCAATAGTATATTTGTTGCTATCTCTTTAGGTGAAAAAGAGCAGCGCTATGAGACGTTAAATCCGTTGAAATTTTACCTGAAACGGGCGGTTTATCTGTTTTTGCCCAAAGGTCGCGGACTTCGGCATATTCCATCCCGAGAAGCTTAAGCGGGCAGCAGACAGTCCGCTTTTCATCGTCAAGATTAAAAAGCGCAAGATTACAGCCTCCGGCTTCAGCCGCGTTAGTCCAAACTGCCATATGCGCGTTACGGCAAACCTGCCGAGGAGAGCCGCCATATTTTAAAACATCAAGAACTTCGCTGTTAGTCAATAGCGACAGAGTCCGGTCGTCAATTTCAAGGAGCGAGCCGCCCATCATAAGAGGAGAACGGAAAACGCACCACAGAGTCATCAACGTAAGCTGTTCGTCATAGGTGAAATTAGTGGAACGGGGCTTTTTAAAACCTTCTCCTATATGTCCCAAAGGGAGCATATCACAATCCGGCCAGCAGCCGGGTTGTACATGAGTCTGCCAAACTTCGCAGCGGCGGAACATATCTTTCAAAAGTTCCCAGTGATCCCAAAAATCATCGGTAATTCGCCACATATTTGCGTTTAACTCATAATGCCATGCTTCCTCAATCAAAGCCGGTCCCGGTGAAAGACTCAATACCATAGGCCGCCCGCAGGCGTCAATCGCCCTGCGTATCAGTTCAATCTCTCCCTTTCCCGAAAAAGGAGCATGGGGATACATATTAGTATTGCAAATATCGTCCGCTTTTACATAATCAACGCCCCAGGAAGCATAAAGTTCAAACACAGAATCGTAATAATCCTGAGCGCCGGGTTTTGCTGCATCGATTCCGTACATATCGGAGTTCCACTTGCATATTGAAAAAGGATTTGCGATTCTGTCGGCGCTGACTCCCGCGCCTTTTACCTTTGTTCTCCGGTGAACAGCCTGACGGGGTATGCCACGCATTAAATGAAGACCGAACTTCATGCCCATACTGTGTATTTTTTCGGCAACAGGCGCAAAACCTTTTCCTCCCGCGCTTGACGGAAAACGATTTTCAGCGGGGACAAGGCGGGAATATTCATCCATACAGAGTTCCGCAAACGGTCTGTATTCACCGTCTCCAGTACCGGCAAGCGGTTCGTACCATTGTATATCAACAACGACATATTCCCATCCAAAAGGCAGAAGCTTATCCCTCATATATTCCGCCGATGCAAGAAATTGTTCTTCCGTAATAGCGGCGGCATAATTATCCCAGCTATTCCAGCCCATAGGCGGAGTTAACGCAATTGTATTTTTATCGTGCATTATTTGCCTCCGTAAAATATCTCTGCCGTATTACTTTAAAATTTTATCCTTAAGTAAATTTACTTTAATATAACATGAATCGCGGTTTTATGTTAACCTGATAATCAGACTTGTGAAACAACTAACCTCGAACCGAAGGTTTGCGTTGTCGGACAAATCTATTATCCCAATCGGATACTTACCGGATTACTATATTATTTATAGATTTAATGTATAACTAAAAGGAGAAATAAACCTGAACGCGGACGAAATCGTTTTTATTGACGCCGAGATTGAGCTGAATGGAAACAAAGTTTTAGATATTGGAGCTGTCAAGGGAAACGGACAGGAATTTCATTCAAACTCGCTGAAGGATTTTTCCGACTTTCTGCGCGGAAGTAAATATATTTGCGGTCATAATATTCTTAACCACGATTTGAAATATCTTAAAAAGGAGATAGAAGAATGCGGAGCTAAACACTTTATAGATACTTTGTATTTATCGCCTCTTATGTTTCCCAAAAAACCGTACCACAATTTAGTAAAAGACGATAAATTAACTGCGGACGAATTGAATAACCCGCTTAATGATGCAAAGAAAGCCGGAGATTTATTTTATGCCGAAACGGCGGTGTTTAACAATTTAGATGAGCCGCTAAAAAATATTTATTACGCTTTATTGAACAGCCATGATGAATTCAAAAGTTTTCTTCATTATACAGGATACAAAGAACCGCAGCAAAATATTTCCACATTAATACGCGAAACATTCAACGGAAAAATCTGCCGGAATGCTGCTGTTGAAAAACTGGCGGAAAAATACTCTGTAGAACTAAGTTATGCGCTTAGCCAAATAAATGTTATACAACACGATTCTATAACGCCGCCATGGGTTATAAAAACTTATCCGCGTGTAGAAAATATCCTGCACTTTTTACGAAGCCGAAAATGCCCGTCATGCGCATATTGCGATGAAGCGTTAGATGAGACCAAGGCATTAAAAAAGTTTTTTCATTTTGACGAATTCAGAAGTTACAACGGAGTACCGCTTCAACAAATGGCTGTAAAAGCCGCAGTAGATAATAAATCAATAATTGTGATATTTCCGACCGGAGGCGGCAAATCAATCACGTTCCAACTGCCGGCGCTAATGGCGGGCGTTAACGAAAAGGGACTGACGGTGGTTATTTCGCCGCTTCAGTCTCTTATGAAAGACCAAACCGATAACCTTGAAAATCAACACCATATAACTGAAGCGGTAACTATAAATAGTTCGCTTGACCCGCTTGAAAGAGCCAAAGCTTTTGAACGGGTGGAAGACGGATCGGCAGGAATTCTATACATATCGCCTGAATCCTTGCGTTCAAATACAATAGAAATACTTTTGTTAAAAAGAAATGTTGTCAGATTCGTTATTGACGAGGCGCATTGTTTTTCATCATGGGGGCAGGATTTTCGGGTTGATTATCTGTATATCGGTGATTTTATCCGTAACTTGCAAGAGAAAAAAGAAAAACGTGAAAATATTCCTGTCTCGTGCTTTACGGCAACGGCAAAACAAAAGGTAATAACAGACATTAAGGAGTACTTCAACAAAAAGTTGTCGCTTGATCTTGAAGTATTCAAAGCAAGCGCGGCACGCGCAAATTTAAGTTATCATATTCTCAGCGAAGAAAACGACGACGAAAAATATTTTAAGTTACGCCAACTTATAACAGATAAAAATTGTCCGGTTATTGTCTATGTTTCGCGCACAAAAAGAACCGTACAACTTGCTGCGAAACTTACAGAGGACGGATATCCGGCAATGCCGTATCACGGACAAATGGACAAACAGATTCGCACAGCTAATCAAGACGCTTTTATGCACGGAGAGGTAAATATTATCGTTGCGACTACGGCGTTCGGTATGGGAGTAGATAAAAAAGATGTCGGGATGGTCATTCATTACGATATTTCAGATTCTCTTGAAAATTATGTGCAGGAAGCTGGACGCGCCGGACGCGATGAAAAAATAAGAGCCGATTGCTATGTGCTATATAACGATGAAGATTTAAACAAGCATTTTACAATGTTAAATCAAACCAAATTATCGCAAAAAGAGATACAACAGATTTGGAAAGCGCTGAAAGAACTAATCAAATCAAGAGAATCCATATCGCAATCCGCGCTTGAAATCGCGAAAATGTCCGGTTGGGATGATTCTGTACCCGATATGGAAACCAGGGTTAAAACCGCTATAAACGCGTTAGAACAGGCTAAATTTGTTAAACGCGAACAGAATATGTCAAGAATTTACGCCGACAGCATTTTAATAAGAAACATGGAAGAAGCGCGGATGAAAATAGACAGCTCCGCGAGGTTTGATGACGCTTCCCGACAACAAGCTGTCCGCATTATACGCAGCCTTATTTCAACAAGAAGCAAAGCGCGAAACAAAAATGAAGAAGGTGAATCCCGCGTTGATTACATATCAGACAAGCTTGGAATAGTCAAGGAAGATGTTATAAGAGTCATCGGGCTTTTGCGTGAGGAGAATATTCTGGCTGACGCGAAAGACCTTTCCGCATATATCAAAAAACGCGAAAAAGTCAATCGTTCAAAAAATATCCTTCTTATGCACAGTAATATTGAAAATTTTTTATTCATGTATCTGGACAATGAAGAAAAAACTTACAACATAAAAGAAATGAACGAAGCGCTTGCGGCCAAATATCCTGACACATCAATAAAACAGCTTGGCACAATATTAAACTATTATTCAATTAAGCGTTTAATAAAAAAAACGCGGGAGTACAATAAAAATTATTTTACGCTTAAACCCTATTTTCTGACGGCGGAAATGAAAGTTAAAAGCGACAAACGCTGCAGAATGGCCGGAGTTATCATTGATTATTTATATTTAAAGGTATCAAACGGACAGGAATCGCAGGATACAGAGGATGTAAAAGTTGATTTTTCAATACTTGAACTTAAAGAAGAATTCGGCCGTAACTTGTTCGGCGAAGATGCGAAAAATGATGAAATCGAAGACGCTTTATATTATCTGCTTAAAATCGGCGCGATGAAGATAGAAGGCGGTTTTTTGGTAATTTATAACGCAATGCGGATTGAGCGGCTGGAAATGGATAATAGGGCGCAATACAAGAAAGAGCATTACGCGCAGCTTGAGGAGTATTATCAAAACAAACGGCAGCAAATACATATTGTAGGCGAATACGCAAACCGCATGATAAATGACTATGATGAAGCGCTTGCCTTTGTGAATGATTACTTTGAAACAGACTACGGGAATTTTTTAAATAAATATTTCAAAGGAAGGAGAAATGAAATTGACAGGAATATTACATCGAAAAAATTTAATCAATTATTCGGCGAGTTGTCGCAGGCTCAATTGGATATTATCAAAGATCAGGACTCTAAATATATCGTTGTAGCGGCGGGTCCCGGAAGCGGCAAAACAAAGCTGCTTACCCACAAGCTGGCCTCGCTTTTTATGATGGAAGATGTTAAACACGAGCAGATGCTGATGCTTACATTCTCGCGGGCAGCGGCGACTGAATTTAAGAAACGCTTAATGACGCTGATCGGCGACGCCGCTAATTTTATTCAAATTATGACTTTTCATTCTTATTGTTTTGACCTTCTGGGAAAAGTCGGCAGTATAGAGAAGTCTGATAATATTATCAATTATACAGTAGAAAGAATTAACGCCGGAGAAGTAGAGCTGACAAAATTAACAAAGACCGTATTGGTAATAGACGAAGCGCAGGATATGAGCGAAACGGAATATTCACTGGTTAAAGTCCTGATGAAAGAGAATGACAATTTACGCGTAATTGCAGTCGGCGATGACGATCAAAATATATTTGAATGGAGAGGTTCAAGTTCAGATTGTTTTGAATCGCTTTTGAACGAACCTGACGCTAAAAAATATGAGTTGGTTGATAATTACCGCAGTTATGCCAACATTGTAGAATTCGCCAATCAATTCGCGCAGAGTATTACACGAAGATTTAAGACAATCCCGATTGTACCGATAAAAAATGAGAATGGTAATATCAGCATTTGTAAATTATCTTCGGAAAATACCGCCATTCCCGTTGTAAATATGATTCAAAATAAAAAACCGTCAGGTTCGACATGTATTATCGTAAAAACAAATGAAGAAGCGTTAAATATTGTAGGCTTGTTAAATAAAAACGGTATTACTGCACGTAAAATACAAACCAACAATGATTTCAATTTGTATAATCTCGCGGAACTTAGAAATTTTTTTGATGATATTAACAAAAATAAAAATAGTTACGCAATAACCGACGAGATTTGGCAGCAGGCAAAAGATAATCTTATAAAGAAATACCGTGACAGCAATGATTTATCTGTTGCACAAAAACTCATCAAGGATTTTGAAGAAACAAATAAAAGAATAAAATATAAAAGCGATTTTAAACAGTTTGTGCGCGAATCTAAACTTGAAGATTTTATTTCGGCTTCGGAAGGATCTATTCTTGTTTCCACGATTCACCAAACAAAAGGCAGGGAGTTTGACAATGTCTTTTTGGCGCTCAGCCGTTCTTATGAATTAGATAATGCAAGAAAAAGAGAGATTTATGTCGCTATAACACGGGCAAAACAGAACCTGCACATTTTATATAATGGCAGTTTTCTTGATAAAATTAATTTAGAAAATATTGATAGAAAAACTGACAGCAACAATTATCCTGCGCCGGAAGAAATCATTTTACAGCTTTCTCATAATGATGTTGCATTAGGTTATTTTGCATACAGACAGAGAGAAATAAATTCTCTTGTGAGCGGCAGAGAACTATTAATTAGCGATGAAGGTTGTTTTTTTAAAAATACGCAAGTAGTAAAGTTCTCATCCAAATTTTGTAATAAGATAAATGAGTTAAAAGAAAAAGGTTATTCTCCGATAAAAGCAAATATCAGGCACATTGTTTTTTGGCAGGACAAAGATAAAGAAAAAGAAATAAAAATTATTTTACCGGATGTGGAATTTTCAAAGTTGCAGACCGACTAATTTTTCGAGTAAACTAAATTAGATTCAAGTAAAGGAGCTCAAGCTTGAAGTTGCAGACCGACCAATTTTTCGAGTAAACTAAATTTGAGTAGAAAATGAGTGAAACAAAAAAAAGTTGCAGACCGACCAATTTTTCGAGTAAACTAAATTCACGGGCGGGAGCTTCATAACCTTTTTGCAGTTGCAGACCGACCAATTTTTCGAGTAAACTAAATTTAAGCCAATAGGAGGAATAAATCATGGCTAGTTGCAGACCGACCAATTTTTCGAGTAAACTAAATTGTACGCCCGTCGCGGATAGTCTACCGGCTAGTTGCAGACCGACCAATTTTTCGAGTAAACTAAATTGTACGCCCGTCGCGGATAGTCTACCGGATAGTTGCAGACCGACCAATTTTTCGAGTAAACTAAATTCCCAAATATTTTGAAGTTCCGGAGAGGTGTGTTGCAGACCGACCAATTTTTCGAGTAAACTAAATTCAGGCTTGTTTGAATCGAGGTAAAGGGCTTGTTGCAGACCGACCAATTTTTCGAGTAAACTAAATTATATATTTTGCAGGCCTTAAGAGCGGGAATGTTGCAGACCGACCAATTTTTCGAGTAAACTAAATTGCCTGGAACAACATGGCAGCACGTTATCGGTTGCAGACCGACCAATTTTTCGAGTAAACTAAATTCTACTTATACTATTTACAGCTACATCATTAGTTGCAGACCGACCAATTTTTCGAGTAAACTAAATTAAAGGAAATGGGGCGGTAATAAGGTCTACTGTTGCAGACCGACCAATTTTTCGAGTAAACTAAATTAAAGGAAATGGGGCGGTAATAAGGTCTACTGTTGCAGACCGACCAATTTTTCGAGTAAACTAAATTTAAATTGCGCCGCGATTTTCATTGCGTTTAGTTGCAGACCGACCAATTTTTCGAGTAAACTAAATTCTTAGGGCGTATGGTTTAATTGGTTTTATAGTTGCAGACCGACCAATTTTTCGAGTAAACTAAATTAAGGGTTTACGTATAACTCTATTTGTTTTAGTTGCAGACCGACCAATTTTTCGAGTAAACTAAATTAGTAATTTAGCAAATAAGACAGTTCTTGACGTTGCAGACCGACCAATTTTTCGAGTAAACTAAATTAAAAACCCTATCCCTATGGGCGTTAATCTGGTTGCAGACCGACCAATTTTTCGAGTAAACTAAATTTAAACGAACTTAAACCCAATTGCATAGATAGTTGCAGACCGACCAATTTTTCGAGTAAACTAAATTTATCCCAAGCCGGACAGCTTCCAATCTCTTGTTGCAGACCGACCAATTTTTCGAGTAAACTAAATTGGTAAAAAGGATTGAGTTCTTAAAGAACTCGTTGCAGACCGACCAATTTTTCGAGTAAACTAAATTATAGTTAGAAGTGAGTACGAGTCATGTTAGTTGCAGACCGACCAATTTTTCGAGTAAACTAAATTATAGTTAGAAGTGAGTACGAGTCATGTTAGTTGCAGACCGACCAATTTTTCGAGTAAACTAAATTCATTCGTCTGATTTTTCTTTTGGTTGTCATGTTGCAGACCGACCAATTTTTCGAGTAAACTAAATTTTAATTTAGGCGAAACAGGACGACCTGCTAGTTGCAGACCGACCAATTTTTCGAGTAAACTAAATTTTTATGGCTTCACTTATAATGGGCGTTCCGGTTGCAGACCGACCAATTTTTCGAGTAAACTAAATTGCTATCAATGCACACTGTCGCCAATGTGCAGTTGCAGACCGACCAATTTTTCGAGTAAACTAAATTATTTCGCTTACGCTCAAGAACAATTTTTAAGTTGCAGACCGACCAATTTTTCGAGTAAACTAAATTTTACCCACGCCGGACAGCTTTCAATCTCATGTTGCAGACCGACCAATTTTTCGAGTAAACTAAATTTGCAAGCTTGCAAAACAGAAGGAACAAACTGTTGCAGACCGACCAATTTTTCGAGTAAACTAAATTTTTTTTATGCCCAACGGGCACTTGTTAACAGTTGCAGACCGACCAATTTTTCGAGTAAACTAAATTCCGTTGTGCCAGTATGCACAGCACAAGCCGTTGCAGACCGACCAATTTTTCGAGTAAACTAAATTACGACACGGGATATATAGATACAAACACGTGTTGCAGACCGACCAATTTTTCGAGTAAACTAAATTCATTTTTTGCAACGTAAGGCTGTGAAGCCTGCAAGATGCCTCAAATTAAAATGTTACCGAAAAGACCTGTTGCAGACCGACCAATTTTTCGAGTAAACTAAATTAGTTTATGATTAGCGACAAAGCGACAAACAGTTGCAGACCGACCAATTTTTCGAGTAAACTAAATTTATCATCTATTTTTTGCCTCTCTTCGTCTGGTTGCAGACCGACCAATTTTTCGAGTAAACTAAATTATATTTTTTCCTCCTGAATAATGATCTTACGTTGCAGACCGACCAATTTTTCGAGTAAACTAAATTCATGATCTTCCGGTAGGTACGTCAGATGTAGTTGCAGACCGACCAATTTTTCGAGTAAACTAAATTTCATTAAAAGATTTCTTCGTAACTGAAGAGTTGCAGACCGACCAATTTTTCGAGTAAACTAAATTTCATTAAAAGATTTCTTCGTAACTGAAGAGTTGCAGACCGACCAATTTTTCGAGTAAACTAAATTCGGAGATATGAGGGATAAGCTAAGGTACTGGTTGCAGACCGACCAATTTTTCGAGTAAACTAAATTTTTTTTTTGTTACGCGAAACCTTTCTCTCCGTTGCAGACCGACCAATTTTTCGAGTAAACTAAATTGGTAAAACTGGTCTCTTGTTATGCTTTCATGTTGCAGACCGACCAATTTTTCGAGTAAACTAAATTGGTAAAACTGGTCTCTTGTTATGCTTTCATGTTGCAGACCGACCAATTTTTCGAGTAAACTAAATTCCAAGTCCATACCCGCTCTCAAAGCTTGCAGTTGCAGACCGACCAATTTTTCGAGTAAACTAAATTGAAACAAGCCTGTTTAAGTGCCAATACCGTGTTGCAGACCGACCAATTTTTCGAGTAAACTAAATTACTTGCCCATTATCAACGATAATTTTTTTTGTTGCAGACCGACCAATTTTTCGAGTAAACTAAATTTTGTCTGCTGTGTAAGCGCGGACGTGATAGGTTGCAGACCGACCAATTTTTCGAGTAAACTAAATTTATAGATAAAAAAAATAGACAATTCATTGTGTTGCAGACCGACCAATTTTTCGAGTAAACTAAATTCGCTCCCAAGCAATAGCGGGAATTTTTTCCGTTGCAGACCGACCAATTTTTCGAGTAAACTAAATTGCATTAAGGTATCTCTCGCCGATGCCGTACGTTGCAGACCGACCAATTTTTCGAGTAAACTAAATTAAAAATTACAAATGGAAGCTGAAAACTTTAGTTGCAGACCGACCAATTTTTCGAGTAAACTAAATTCTTGCCGTGTGTGCGGAACACGTCCAGCCGGTTGCAGACCGACCAATTTTTCGAGTAAACTAAATTAGCCGGTTTCAATAGTTATATTTGACGTGTGTTGCAGACCGACCAATTTTTCGAGTAAACTAAATTCCCGGAAAATACCGTGGGCGGCGTGGTATAGTTGCAGACCGACCAATTTTTCGAGTAAACTAAATTATTTCCCCTATTCCTTCCCTCAACCATGCTGTTGCAGACCGACCAATTTTTCGAGTAAACTAAATTCCGGCGTTTGCGGATTCGATTGTGTTCCGTGTTGCAGACCGACCAATTTTTCGAGTAAACTAAATTTTCCGGGTTGAAATTATGTCCGAGTTTTCAGTTGCAGACCGACCAATTTTTCGAGTAAACTAAATTGAAAAGGATTATTTTCCGCTTTATCGCCTAGTTGCAGACCGACCAATTTTTCGAGTAAACTAAATTATTATGAGCGACCAAGAAAAGGAAAAAGAGGTTGCAGACCGACCAATTTTTCGAGTAAACTAAATTGTCATCATAATTCTTATAAGTACCCAAACGGTTGCAGACCGACCAATTTTTCGAGTAAACTAAATTATGACATAGATGCTCTTCAAGAAGCTTCGCGTTGCAGACCGACCAATTTTTCGAGTAAACTAAATTTAGAAACGTAAGAACTTCATCACAAGAAAGGTTGCAGACCGACCAATTTTTCGAGTAAACTAAATTATGCGTCATTGCCGTCAATCCGGGAAATAAGTTGCAGACCGACCAATTTTTCGAGTAAACTAAATTCGCCGCGCACAAAACCATGACGGCGGAAAAGTTGCAGACCGACCAATTTTTCGAGTAAACTAAATTATGCCGCCTTCTATAGCGGCAATGTCAAAAGTTGCAGACCGACCAATTTTTCGAGTAAACTAAATTTTTTCAACAATAGGCAATAACGCGTTTCCCGTTGCAGACCGACCAATTTTTCGAGTAAACTAAATTGCATACGTTATCTTCCCGCATTCGCACAGGTTGCAGACCGACCAATTTTTCGAGTAAACTAAATTATTTTATTATCGCAACATGAAGGGTATGCGGTTGCAGACCGACCAATTTTTCGAGTAAACTAAATTACGGAAATATTTATTGACATCGCATTTTAAGTTGCAGACCGACCAATTTTTCGAGTAAACTAAATTCGAGAGCGGAAATGGAAGACGCTCTTAAAAGTTGCAGACCGACCAATTTTTCGAGTAAACTAAATTGACTGCAACAAAAAGACCTGCGGCAAATGCGTTGCAGACCGACCAATTTTTCGAGTAAACTAAATTAAATCAAAACTAATTATATGATTCTCTTCAGTTGCAGACCGACCAATTTTTCGAGTAAACTAAATTGAACCGTCAACTTTTAATATTACTATTTTGGTTGCAGACCGACCAATTTTTCGAGTAAACTAAATTGCAAGCCCCGCCGCCTTTAGCTTACAAAATGTTGCAGACCGACCAATTTTTCGAGTAAACTAAATTTTAAATCCGGCGGGGTTGCGGAGTTAAATGGTTGCAGACCGACCAATTTTTCGAGTAAACTAAATTTAAAGGTTCTTCTACTACTGCTTGAGGATAGTTGCAGACCGACCAATTTTTCGAGTAAACTAAATTCTTAACCTGTCTAATATCGCCGTACTGTGTTGCAGACCGACCAATTTTTCGAGTAAACTAAATTCCGCTTCCCATTGTATTGTCTAAAACTATGGTTGCAGACCGACCAATTTTTCGAGTAAACTAAATTTGACCTAGCCCGATCCCCTTCAATGTGCTTGTTGCAGACCGACCAATTTTTCGAGTAAACTAAATTAAGGCTCCAATAACTATACCAGCAGATCCAGTTGCAGACCGACCAATTTTTCGAGTAAACTAAATTGAAATGTATGAGTGGGCTTTAGAAAATATAGTTGCAGACCGACCAATTTTTCGAGTAAACTAAATTGGAATTGAATAGGCTCTTTTTTCTGTTCTTGTTGCAGACCGACCAATTTTTCGAGTAAACTAAATTATTATGTGTTGCCACGTTGTACCGTCAGATGTTGCAGACCGACCAATTTTTCGAGTAAACTAAATTCCGGCGATGACTCGCAAGCCTGCCGGCGTTGTTGCAGACCGACCAATTTTTCGAGTAAACTAAATTTTGAATAGTGAATTCCGCATGGTTATCAAAGTTGCAGACCGACCAATTTTTCGAGTAAACTAAATTTTTTCTCTGTCATAATACACTCCTTAAAATGTTGCAGACCGACCAATTTTTCGAGTAAACTAAATTGAGAGGAGGAGATTGATGATGAAGATATTTGTTGCAGACCGACCAATTTTTCGAGTAAACTAAATTCTTCCGGCGTTTTATACCGTGTATCTTCTAGTTGCAGACCGACCAATTTTTCGAGTAAACTAAATTTGGAAACCGAAATCTGCGCTTTGGCAGACGGTTGCAGACCGACCAATTTTTCGAGTAAACTAAATTGCGTGTAAAGCGCGAATGGAAAGAAGACGGGTTGCAGACCGACCAATTTTTCGAGTAAACTAAATTTGCAATAATTGAGATGTGTAAATAGGTGCTGTTGCAGACCGACCAATTTTTCGAGTAAACTAAATTCCAATCCCCGTATACAGATTCCTTTCTTCCGTTGCAGACCGACCAATTTTTCGAGTAAACTAAATTCTGCTTTCGCTAAATCAAGAGCTCTTCTTTGTTGCAGACCGACCAATTTTTCGAGTAAACTAAATTTGCAAAAGTTGAGATGTGTAAATAGGTTGTGTTGCAGACCGACCAATTTTTCGAGTAAACTAAATTGGTTAATTCAATTTTGATAGTACGTTGTAAGTTGCAGACCGACCAATTTTTCGAGTAAACTAAATTAGCATCCGTATACACTCCTGCCGAACCTATGTTGCAGACCGACCAATTTTTCGAGTAAACTAAATTACAAGGGCGGCGAAAACGGTGTGTATATCGGTTGCAGACCGACCAATTTTTCGAGTAAACTAAATTGACCCTTCAAAAATAAGCGGAGCAAGCGTTGTTGCAGACCGACCAATTTTTCGAGTAAACTAAATTTTTCTTGAACATATCCGCACACATATTTAGTTGCAGACCGACCAATTTTTCGAGTAAACTAAATTTTAATCCGTGAACTGTAATTTATAATCACAGTTGCAGACCGACCAATTTTTCGAGTAAACTAAATTAACACCAATATTTGGTGTCAATTGGCGGAGTTGCAGACCGACCAATTTTTCGAGTAAACTAAATTCGTATAGGAAAGTACTATGTAAAAGAATACGTTGCAGACCGACCAATTTTTCGAGTAAACTAAATTCTAGGAGCATCCAGGGGCAAAATTTTCATCGTTGCAGACCGACCAATTTTTCGAGTAAACTAAATTCGACATAGCAGGAGCAGTAGACAAAGTTCGGTTGCAGACCGACCAATTTTTCGAGTAAACTAAATTAAATTCTTTCCTTTGCCGTGAAAGCTCGTTGTTGCAGACCGACCAATTTTTCGAGTAAACTAAATTATGTTTGAGAAATGTCCGTGTGGTTCCGGAGTTGCAGACCGACCAATTTTTCGAGTAAACTAAATTGCTATGTTGAAGTTTCCTACTCCGTCTTGCGTTGCAGACCGACCAATTTTTCGAGTAAACTAAATTATAAAAAACGCTTTTGCGAGTACCCGGCTTGTTGCAGACCGACCAATTTTTCGAGTAAACTAAATTCATCAATAATCAGATTAACGGCTTTTTGCAGTTGCAGACCGACCAATTTTTCGAGTAAACTAAATTCATCAATAATCAGATTAACGGCTTTTTGCAGTTGCAGACCGACCAATTTTTCGAGTAAACTAAATTGATAATCTACAGGATAAAACTGATCTCTTTGTTGCAGACCGACCAATTTTTCGAGTAAACTAAATTCCTCGGATATACGGCTCGCGCTCAAGAAAAGTTGCAGACCGACCAATTTTTCGAGTAAACTAAATTTATAGTTTTGAACAGGATGATAACGGTCGTGTTGCAGACCGACCAATTTTTCGAGTAAACTAAATTTTCGTAGTTCATTCTTATGAACCATTCTCTGTTGCAGACCGACCAATTTTTCGAGTAAACTAAATTAATGGAAACGGAGCGGTAACAAGCTCTACTGTTGCAGACCGACCAATTTTTCGAGTAAACTAAATTACAGGATTCGTTTGTGTTTGTGCCGGTGGTGTTGCAGACCGACCAATTTTTCGAGTAAACTAAATTATAACGGCAGAACATAAGATTGTCGATGTAGTTGCAGACCGACCAATTTTTCGAGTAAACTAAATTATAATATATATTTTGTGTTTATACAAGCCTGTTGCAGACCGACCAATTTTTCGAGTAAACTAAATTATATAAAAACTTCTCGCGGTACTGTAGTTGGTTGCAGACCGACCAATTTTTCGAGTAAACTAAATTTGGGGCTGTCCAATAAGTAAAAGGACAGCTATAAAAATAAATTCCCAAGAGAAAAAAAGAATGATAAAATTCCAGTATGAGTAAAGGAAAAAGTGACAAGATCACATATAAACCCTACGAGCAACA